>Ga0255172_1000287_pt1 | contig 16738 bp, 20 predicted proteins | sample Atl_Yuk_RepC_8d_FD_189952 | JGI IMG/M metagenome (GOLD analysis project Ga0255172, IMG submission 189952) | Freshwater microbial communities from Altamaha River, Georgia, United States - Atl_Yuk_RepC_8d | ecosystem: Environmental > Aquatic > Freshwater > River | place: USA: Georgia | collected... | reverse complement strand
AAAACGAATTTAGCACTTGATAAAAAGAAAGCTAAAATTGAATTGCCATCTAACACAACAGATCAACCAGTTGATTGGACTGATACCTTCAATGAGGACATCCGACTATGGCGCGAAAACAAAAGAGATTTTGTCCTGATGTTAGCACCAATGAAAGTCCGCACCTTCTATGACAAAAAGATAATTAGAGACGATATGTGGAGCGATGACGATTGGAAGAAATGGCAATTTATGGCCTATAAAAAGACTCTTGATGCACAGTCTATGAGTGCATATAAGGCCAAAAGATTGGATAAAATTACTCGCCAAAGATTTAAAGATGATTATCAATGTGAATTATCAAGGCTCATTTACGCTGATATAATGGATAGTCATATTTTACAACAAAAAATAAAGGATGGGTTATGAGGCACGGATCATTATTCAGCGGAATAGGTGGCTTTGATTTGGCTGCAGAATGGATGAGGTGGGATAACATTTTCCATTGCGAATGGATGCCTTTTCCTCGCCAAGTATTAAATTATTATTTTCCAAAATCAATTAGTTATGAAGACATCACAAAGACAGATTTCACTATTCACCGAGGAAACATTGACATCATTACAGGTGGATTCCCCTGCCAACCATACTCATCCGCAGGAAAGCGACTTGGGAAAGAGGACGAGCGACATCTCTGGCCGCATATGCTCCGAGCAATTCAAGAGATTGAACCAACCTACGTTGTGGGCGAAAACGTTCGTGGACTTACTAATTGGAACGGGGGAGTGGTCTTCGAAGAAGTGTGCGCTGACCTGGAAAGTTGTGGGTACGAAGTACAACCGATACTATTGCCAGCTTGTGCCGTTGGTGCGCCACACCGAAGAGATAGAGTTTGGTTCATTGCTACCAACACCGACAGTATTCGACAGTACGAACGCAACAGTCAACATGAAGTCAAGTCAGACAAAGGATGGATCCATGCACTCAATGACACTGACAAGAATGTTGGACAAGGGTTTGTTATCAACACCAACAGTGAGCGACTCAAAAGGTGCATATCCACCAACATCGTTGGACAATTTCCCAACAAGGCGAATAGCAATGAAATCAATTTATTGTCAAATGGAAGAAGGAGAGAAGAATTATCATTCGAAAGATTCCCAACTCAATCCCCGATTTGTGGCGGAGATGATGGGCTTCCCACCGAATTGGACGGAATTACCTTTTCAAATTGGAGAGCAGAATCAATAAAGGGTTATGGTAACGCAATAGTTCCGCAGGTAGCTTATGAAATTTTCAAGGTAATTAATCAGTTGCACTATGATTGAATTCCACGATAAGCAAAAAGAGGCGCTTTCTTATCTTGCAATAGACAACGAATGTAGGCAATTGTTATATGGCGGAAGTGCAGGTTCTGGAAAGTCATTTCTTGGATGCGATTGGCAAATCAAAAGGAGATTAAAGTATCCAGGTACACGTGGACTCATTGGCCGTGCTGAATTAAAAAAGTTAAGATTGTCAACTATGGCCACATTCTTTGAATTATGCACTAAGTATAATCTAATCGCAGGAAAACATTTCACGTACAATGGTCAAGACCACGTTATCAATTGGTACAATGGTTCACAGATTATCTTGATGGACTTAGCGGATATGCCATCGGATCCTGACTTTGGTCGGTTTGGTTCGCTTGAAATCACAGACTACTTTGTAGATGAGGCGAGTGAAGTCAGCGAAAAATGCGTGAACATCTTGAATTCACGTGTGCGTTTTAAGCTAATCAATGACAACCCCAAAGGACTGCTCACCTGCAACCCACATAAGGGATGGTTATATAGAGAATTCTTTGATGCGCAGCGCAATAACTCAATAAGAAAAGATAGGCGTTTTATTCAGGCACTACCTACCGACAACCCACACATATCGCCAGTGTACATCGAATCATTGCAGATGCTCCCCGATATTGACCGGAAAAGATTACTTGAGGGGGATTGGGACTATGATGAAACGAAAGACCGCCTTTATGAATATGACGACTTGCTAAGATGCTTTAGACCTTCAACTAATTTGGGAGATAAATTCATCACTGCTGACATCGCACGGATGGGAGATGATAGGACAGTGATAGTTGTGTGGAATAACTTACACGCTGAAAAGTTCGTGGTGCTAAAACATAAACCCATCAATGAGGTTGTGGATACCATCAATGAGCTAATCAAAAATCACTCCGTAAGATTATCTAACGTACTGGTAGATGAGGATGGCATTGGCGGTGGAGTGGTTGACTTTATCAGGTGCAAAGGATTCTTGAACGGATCAAAGGCGGTGCGTGACAATTATATGAATTTGAAATCTGACTGCTATTTTAAATTGGGCGAATTGATATCCAGTAATGCTATCACATTTGAAGGAACGCACAAAGATACTATTGTGAAGGAACTTGAAATGATACGCAGGGAGAAAATTGATAGTGATGGCAAACTCCGAGTGACAAATAAAGAGGACTTGAAAAAGAGGCACGGACTTTCTCCTGACTTTGCAGATGCTATAATGATGCGTGCGTTCTACGAATTAAAAAAGAATTTTGGCAAGTATGCTTTTGCATAGAAATTTATTTATATTTGTAACCAACTAAAAAAACACAATATGGAACTAAACAAACTAATTGAAATGAAGGCTGAAAGTTATGCCTCATTTGGTAACGATGACAATATGAGCGGAGAAGCTTATTTCGCATTTGTCGCAGGTGCAAAGTATGCGCTGGAATTAATCAGTAAACAAATCCAAGATGAGTTATGAATACATATAACATTTATAATGGTATTCTGATTTATTGCAAATCTTGTGGTAAAGAAATTGAAGAAACCGACAATGGATATTATAAACCTATCATTGATGAATCTGAAAAATATAACAGACAATGTAGTCAATGCAGATATTTATAACTTAAAAAAATAAAATGAAAAATAAAATTACCCACGATGACCACGAAAAGTTGAAGGTGTTGAACCTCTTAATGTGGTTGCAGGCTTCACTTTACGCAGCAGATGAATGCGAAACTGTCAAATGGTTTTACAACCATCAGACAAAGATGCTGATGAAACGACTCAATGAGTCCATTCAACGTGAACACGGCAAGACAATAACTGAATTATGGAATGTGGATGGTGCTATACTACCGGATATTACTCGGCAGTTGGATGACTTTACTTATGAGATGGCGACTTATGGATACTGGATGCTACCTGAATTGACCAAATTAATTCAGAACGCTAAAGAAGAATCGGAAAAAGTGGAGGTTGTGAATGAGAAAGAAATGCTTTAGTTGCAATCGTAAATTTCCTTTGTTTTTCTTTTCAAAAGACAAGATGAAATATCAAAGGCCAAGTGACCACAAACGTGTCAAGTGTTGCAGAATTTGCAACTACTTAAAATGGTCAAAGGATGGCGAAGGTTGGTTCTTTGACTATTCGCAAGGTAAGTTTACGAAAGAAATATTTAATTCAAAATTTGAGGTATTAAAAAGAGTTTTACAATGAAAAAACAAATAGAACAAGTGCGAGAATTTCGCCAAAGATTTAATCTGCCCATTGCAGGTTGTAAAAACTTTCAAGATTGTGCGTTGCACGAGCGACTCATCCAAGAGGAACTTGATGAAATGAAAAACGCTGAAGATTTATTTGAGATAGCGGATGCAATAATTGACCAAATGTATTTGCTTTTCGGTTATGCACTTGACCTTGGAATTGATGGCAAATTAGAGGAGATGTTTGACGAGGTTCACGCAAGTAATATGAGCAAACTGGATAGGTTCAACAAACCAATCTATCGTGAAGATGGAAAGGTGATGAAAGGAGAGAACTATTTTGCACCTAACTTAAAAAAAATAATTGAGCAATGAACATTACACACGATTTCGACAACTGCCAATCGGATGTCTATAAAGAAGTAATCACTGACCTTATCTCACGTGAGAAAATGGGAAGGGCTAAATATGGCACAACAGTAGACAAGGCGAATCTCTCAGAAAAGGAATGGATGCAACACGCCTACGAAGAGGCTCTTGATTTTGCTATCTACTTAAAAAGAATGATGTCAAAAAAATGACATTAGCACTAACGATGAAAAGAGTGGCATTGCGCCACTTTTTTTTTGCTCTTAATTCCTCACTTAATGCCTCACTTAATTCCTCATTTTGCGCATTTAATTGTGCAATTAATCGGACATTATGCTCATTTAGTTGTGCATATGTATGAATTATGCTACGATTATTCTTATCGAGTTCAATGTAGTAATCAAGTGACCTCACACCAAGTACAACTAACCTGCGTTCAACGCTTAAAGAATCCAGCTTCTTCCATCTCAATGAGTCTTTGAATTGCTTCTGTGTATGCGCTATCAATGGAAGTGCTATCCATAAGATAGATAGTATCAATGTCCTTTTCATATATCGTTTTTAATTTGGTGCGTTCAATGGTTAACGTATCAATTGTGTGCTGATATTTTGTAATAGTATCCAAGTGGGTTACATTTTGTACCCTACTTGGTGCAGGTCTGCAAATTAAAATACCAATGGCAATGCCGATACTAATAGATGCGACCTTGATTAATACGATAGTTCTTAACGTGAAATTCTTTTCCATTGCCTCTTGTGATTATTGCAAATCCGTGGTTGTATTTTGAATAAGGATTGTAATCCGGTGACAATTCACTCAAACACCCAACACCCCAACACGTTATCACCTTTCCATTAACATCTCTTTCGGTATGTTCAGCAGTTTGGTGATGATGACCACACATAGCATTTGCTTTGGTCTTTAAGAATAACCCACGTGCCACGTTAACTGATGGGATAAATTGCTTTCCAAATTCGTGGCCGTGAAAGATGGACAATCCACCTACGTTCAATTTATTCTTTCCTTCAACCCATTGGATATTGTACTTATCAAGATGGCACAATGAGGCAAAATCAAAGGCATCAATGTCGAATAATTCAGGTGCTTTCACTCTCATATATCTCCAGTACCTCTCTTCGTGGTTGCCTTCTTTGTAAATGATTTCTGATTTGGGGAAAGTTTGTCTCAATTCAGAAATGAAAGTCCTCATCGCATACAACTCATCTTTGAATTTTCTTTTCTTGGGATCCTTTACAAAGTCACTTATCATATGGCAATCAAGTGCATCTCCATTCAAGATAACCGTATCAACATTTTCATCAATGCCAGTTTGAATGGCTACAGATATTGCATCTATATCGTGATATGGGATGTGAATATCGGATAGGACTAATATCTTTTTTCCTTTTATATCAATATGCCTCCTGCCTTTCGCATATGACTTTGGCAACTTGAATGGATTTTTCGGCCTTTCCTCGGATGTGTACAATGATTTGTCGGTTATACTCTTTCGATTCCTTTCTCCGTGCTTACCTTCAATTCTACGCAATACACTACGTGCATCTTCAATCCCCAGGAACGTTTCAAAATGTTCTTTAAATAGTTTCTTCGCCAACGTTAAAGTTGGTGTGTTGGGGAAACGTTCACGCAATTCTCTTGCGATTTTTGTCTTTTGACTTTCTGCCATATATTTTTAGAATGGTTGGTAAACAGTCCTACCGCCACTCTTGACCGCACGTAATATCTGACCTCTGTTCCCTTCCTTGTTGTAAGATACGTGAACCCAAGATGGTGCGTTCTCACTTCCAAATTCCCAAATGAGTTGATCAAATGTACAATTTTTTCTTATGTAATCAAATATCTCTTTGTTATTTATGCCACCGTGAATATCTCCATCAATATCAAGTGCCTTTCCTTCCATATGCTGCGAACTTTTTGAACCGCCTATGCGTGTATTAAGTTCGTGACTTCTGAAGCCTGATGAGATACCAATTGGTTTTCCAAAATGCTCACGCACCTTGTCAAAAATGTTGGTGCATACAAGCTTTAAGTTGTGCAATTGTTCAGCGTTTGGAGTATTACCAATGCGCAAAGCTTGTGCTTGGTTGCTATGCGTCACCTCTTTGTAGCTTACGTACTTACTTATCTTTTCCATCTGTCATCGCATCGGTTATGTCCTCTGATTTTCTTCCAATAATGGTCTTGATTTTACTCCACAAATCTTTACCAGTTACTGATTCAATTGATTCAATAATTGATTTGAATTCAATGATTGCAACAACTGTGGCTATCAACTTTGTGATGGGGATAAGTTGTTCGATTATGTAGGTTTCAATTAAGAATCCACTCACAATCGCCACTTGATACAATAGCATTTTTGTAATTGTATCGCTCATCCTTCTTGACCTTATTTTCTGCCCTAATTTCAAAGCCTTCCATATACCCACAACCATATCCATTGCCACCAAAAAACCAATAGTAATCATCAATTCTTTGATGGGTAGAAATACAGTCGCAATACCCAACAACCACAATTTAATTTTCATCTTTTCTCCTGCTTTTTAAGGTATTGTTTCAATAACTTTTCGTACTCCTTACGCTTTAATACGATGGGGGTAGAAAGTCTCTTAGATTGATTCTGGTTCTGCATTCTTTGTACGAATTGGATATTAAAAAATTGCTCTTTCCGTATGGGTTGCGGTCAGGTGAGATATTGTTATCTGTATTGTTGGTGTATTCGGGGAATAACTCACTATTGTAACACAAATAATCTACCATTCTTTTGGTGTACCAACGTGCATTTTGTCTTGCAGATTCTTTGAGTGATTCCATTTCCAGCTTGGTGACTGGTGTAGTATCTTCACTTTGTCTGCTCACCAAATTTCCGTTATCGTGTTTGTACAAAAGAGATGGATATAACTCTACCATTGTCCACCACAACACCACCTTCAACACATATTCGTTGAGCAATGTTTCATAGTCACCTGATAAAGTTGCATTTGCTACATCATCCTTTAATTTCACAGTTAAATTAGTCCCCAAAAAGTTGGTCAAATACTTATCCTGCGCCAAATAGATGGCAGGGCGAATAAGATTGGGATCAACTGCATCAGTCAATGGTGTAAATTTCTTTATATAATCCTCATTGATTAAAAGTATCTCTTGTGGTATTGGCATTTTTTAGGCGTATTTAATTGAACCTCTGGATGGTGTATTTATTGGAGCAACACCTTCAACTCCTTTCTTTGGAACATATGGATTGTTACCCACTCTTTTATCATTTTCAAGACCTTGATTTGGTAGAATTCTACCTTTGGAATCTCTCTTTCTCATATAGATTTGACGCTTCCAAAAATGGTGACAAAATGCGCCACCTTTGTAGACGAAAATATCATAGGTACTTTGACCGGTAGGTGCGAAATCTCCATTAACTCCTTTGTCACTCATTCGCTTTATATCTTCATATCGGAACACAGCACCTGCCGTAGACAATCCCACCATATCAATGCAGAATTCACGTGAGTTAACAGATAGATTTTGAGAATATGCATAACGTAATTTGTAAAGTCCTGCATCACCCCACTGCGACTTATCTCCACCATTTGCATCACTCATTGATGGCATCTTATTGAATAATTGTGAGGTGTAGTTTAATTCATTCTCAGGATCAAGTACATCTTCTTCACTTATTAATTCCCATTCCTCAATATCAATATATTCCGCTTTCGATTTTAATTCATAAATGAACATTCTACCTTCTTCATCTGTGAAATCATTTGAAGATTGACACACGTGCGATGTCTGCTCAATATTCACACGCTCAACAATTCTTTTTGCCCAATCTCTACCTGCATCACCTCCCCATAGTTGCCAAGCAATGCGACCAGCAGTTGGAAATCCATCCTCTCCTTGATTCCATCCTGTTGCCTCTTTGTCTACTTCGTGCCGTGAAAAGTAAGAGTTCATTCTTTGCACTGTGTCAAAGGAAAGATTGCGTTTATTGCTGATGTCTCTCGCACGTGCAACACCTATCTCCGTTCCACCCCTGCCATATTCCTCTCTCCACTTTAATCCAAGTTCTGCTTCACCTGCCATTTCATCGGTTGGTGCATAGCTCTCATCTGCTTGAGATACGTTCGTGTGTTCGCACTTAACTTTTTTTTTTACTGCTGACTGTTGTGCTTCAACTGGTGCTACTTCTAAAATATCATTTGAAATAATCTTCGGAGTGGCTACCACATTGGATGCCTCACAAATGATGGAGATTCCATCTTCAATTAATCTTTGGAATGGCTCAATGACCTGCTTCTGGAATATGAATAAAGCAGTTTTCATTTCATCGGTATTGCTACCCAATCCACCCCCATCACGCACACCAAATAACAAAGGAGAGGTCACACGATGAGCAATCATTATCTGCTTTGTGCATTCCTCACTCAAAAACTGATATTGCTTGTCGGCATCGTGAATGGGAAAAGATGTGAATTCCACACCTCTATCTCTTTCTTCATTAAAAAATGTCAATACCTTTCCTGCATTTTCTGCGCTACCCAAAGACATTTGCAATTGATTTTTAATCATATGCTGTTCCTCCAAAGAAGGGATGCCATTATTGAAAGATGCGATTAATGAAGGGAAAAAACCATTAAGAATATTGTTAACGTGGTATTCTCCAATTTGGCGAGTTAATTCAATGTAGTTAACGCTACCAATGTAATCAGGTTTCGGGTAGTATTCGCTACCCATCTTTAACGTATGTATGAAAAGGACTTGCTTTGGCAATTCCTCTTTATTTTCTTCGTCAAACATCGCAATAAAATGCGGTGTGTTCTTCTTTTTGCGTGTATCACTCCAATCGCGAGAATACCATATACCAATCACATCATCATTTTCATCACTACACGCAAGGCGACAATTCTCAAAAGGCAAATGATTTACTTGTGCAATGGTTGTTCTATCCATTGACCATATAACTTCCAAATAATAACCTCCAAAAAGTTTTAGGTCTCTTGATATATGCGGTACAATTGAATCGATTTTTAAGCCACTTAAATACGCATTAGCTATATCATTGCCACCACTCACTCCCTTTCCTGCAATCATTTGACTGATTGAATTCACGATTGATCCGTGTACTGGTGATTCACTTTGTAATTCAATCAAGTACTGCGGATACATATTAGCCTCTCCAAAATTTACCCATCCTTTTGATACATTTTCACGCTCAATAGGTGCAATCTTAACATATTTGGACATTTCGACTTTTTCGCCGATTCGTGACTTTATATTTTGAAGGAAATTATCCATTGTATTCGATGTCATTTGGGATGGTTAATGTTGGTTGGTCAAAATATGTAGTTAACGTAGTGAATTCGATATAACCTCTTTTAATCTCACCAACCACATCAACAGAAGTAGGATCAAGGTTGCCACCCGAATTTTGACCATAAATAATATAATTGTAACGGCCACCATCAGTGATTAAAACACTACCTTCCGTTGGATTATCAGCATCAGTGCTAATAGATAGCATTGTGATTCTTTCGCTACTGCTCATCACAGATGGAATGACCGCATATTGTTTTAACGTAATCTCGTTCTGCAAGATTAACAGATAGTCCGTAAAGGAAGGTAAAAGCAAAACCCCCTCTTCTAATGAAAGAAGAAGGGTTTGCGAGGCGGTATTAGTCTGTAAGTAATTCACTACCTACAAATATAAATTAAATAGTTGGGGATACAACAGTGATGCTACCAAAGTTATCGAAAGGAGTTGATGTAAACGATTCCAAGCGATAAGCCTTATGCGCTTCTTCTGCGGTGAAGGTAATGGTGTAACCATTCAAGTCACCCTTTGCTGTACCTGTTGCGGTAGTCATTGCGGTAACTTCTGCACCATCTCCTTTACCAACCATCCAAATATTATCGTTGTTGTCTTGAACAAAAACAACAAGGCGATTTTTGGCAACTAATTCCAATTGCTTTCTGCGTGCAGCAGACAACTTAAAGAAGGTAGCGGCAACGGTTTGAGTGTAGAAAATAGTTCCATTCTCAACAGATGAAGCTACTTCCTCAGTAAAGTTACCAGTGTGTTTTGGGCAAGTATATTTGTAGATGGATGCGGTAGGCAATCCATCAACTTCTTCACTTGTTACATCAATGGTTACACCACTCAAAAAGTCAGCGTGCTGTTGCAAATAGATTGCTTTGATTCCTCCGATATTATCTTTGCAATCTAAAAGAAATCCTGCGGTTAATTCACAAGCCATAATTTTATATTTTTTTTATTAGTTAAAATAAAGGGAAGGCAGAGTTAACCACCTTCCCAATTACTTGTGGTTAATTTTTAAGAGTAGAATACGATTTCGTTACCGAATCCATACTGCACACCTGCCAAGAATTTAGCAGAGAAACGGACTGTCTCATCCAAAGTTACATTCTTCATTGAGATAGTAGCAACTTCGTTCCATTGTGCGGCAGTGTTAGTACCAAACCACATATTACTCTTTTGTGCAAATACCATAATGTCATCGGACATACCTGGACATTCAGCAATGGTGTATTGTCCCAACCAAGTCATTGCGATAGCATCGCCTGACTGATAGAAGAAACCATTACCTGCGGTAGCCATAGCGTTACGATAAGCCTCAGCTACGTTTGAAGCAACGTAAAGGATTGGCTTTTCAGTAGCACGGCGAACACGGATAGGCATTGCAGCAATTACTTTTTCGATTTCAGCAACAACATTGTTTTTAGTTACAGTTGTGTTAGCAACATCAATAACATCAGCATCAGCAGTTAACAACGCTTCGAATCCTGCATACTCGCCAGTTGTAGCGTTAACACCTTGCCAAATTAAACGCTCATTGTTAGCACCAATTCCACCCAACATTGTAGCAGTTACGGCCTCCAACAATTCAGGAGTGATCTCACCATTTTGGGCATAAGATGTATCCCAATCGGTCAAGAAATCATTAGCACACAATTGACGTTGTACTTGGAATTTCTCCAAAGTCAAAACACGTTGAGACAATGCGATTGTTCCGCTATCTGTGAAATCACAAGTAGGCGCAGCAAAAGTCACGTTGTCTACGATTTTTCTAACTACTTCTTTGTAATCAATATTTTCCTTGAAGGTCAAATATTGCAAAGATTCGTTTGCAAGGAAGGCAGACTTGATGTATCCTCCTGCGAGTTTACCAGCGTATGTGGTAGATAAGGTTGTGGTTGTAGCCATCTTTATTTATTTTTTTCGATTAAATATTTTACTCTATCTGTATGAGACAACTTGAAAAATTCAGCTTGACTCATTTCCTTTTTTTGTGCAACTGCAACTGACTTCTTAACTGAATCAGCAGCAGGTTGCTTTGACATCTTTTCGATAGCAGAAGAAAGATTTTCTTTCTCAGCGTTCAAAGAAGCAATCTTTGCCTCGAATGCTTCAACCAATGAATTGATTGTTGATTCGAATTCCTCACGGCTCACTCCATCGAAAGCAGCTTGTTCTTCTTCGACAACGGGAGTAGCTTCTTCTTCTACCATAGGCTCTTTAATCTCAGCGATAACTCCACCGCTTACAACGATTACTTTACCCTCAGCAGTTGTATGCTCACCATCGGGAGCAGGTACTGGATTGCCATCGGCATCCATTACGAATAGTTCGCTACCAACAGCGAATTCAGCATCAGGTGAATACACCTCAGTGCCATCTGCAAGAATGGCCATAGCCATCTGCATTTCTTTTTTGATTTCTCCATCAGCAGAAAGTTGAATGCCAAAGGCCTTCAATCTATCAGCGTATTTAGAAACGATTTCACTTACTTTGTTCATATCTACTTTTTTTCTTTTCTTCTTATTAGTAGCAAAACCACTATTTTTGTTCCCGCATAGTTTTCGTTTGTTTAAGTTTGTTTAGTTGTTTACAGAAAAAGGCCTCCAAACGTGGAAGCCTTTTTTTGTCGGGTAAACAATACACCTGCACAGGTGTAATGAAAAACATCCAAAGTGTGCATCGTTGAGAGGCAATGGATGTGTATTAAGTTACAATCCGCTTAACTCGTTTTCAAGTTCCTTCATTATCTTTTCGATTTCCTGCTGAGTCATATACTCATCACTTATCTCAGTGAAGAATCCCTCCAATGAAAATCCTTTTACATCGCCCTGCTTTATTGATGCCCATACCTCATCATTGTCTATCTTCATCCCGATACACCAAGTTCCTTCCGGAAAGGAGAATCCAAAATTTTGACTCTTATCAAATTGACCTTCTGTTATCCAAGATTCCACAACCGTGCATCCTGCAACTGGGATTTCGTGTTCTAAATTGGAGTTGTGGTGCATATTCCTTTTAAGATATTCTTGCGCTATCTTATTGATTGTCTCTTTGGAATATTTGCAATAATACTCCCGTCCAACGGCATCAACTCGATAGATCAATTGTTCGGGAATCATCACCGCACCATACACCATCTTGCGCTCACCTTCCTCCACTGCTGCTTGTTGGACTTTACGAGTCTTTGATAATGCTACAAAATCCACTTCGATGGCAGGATTTTCAACAAGACTCATTGCGTGTACACCAAGATAACCGCTATCATCAATGGTGTACTCAATTACTTTTACTTCTTCTTCTTTCATATTACTTTATTAATTTTGATTGGTCAATAATCTTCTGTTGTGCATCTTGTGCGCTGGTTACATTAGTAGCTAAAACGTAGGTTTGTAACGGTTGTGATTTTGTTTGTCCATTATTTAAGAAGGATAAATCCAATGCAGGCGCAGCAGTTGAACCACCACCTGCACCCATACCACCGCTACTTAAATTGGTAGTTGTATTTGGAGCAGTTGATGTTCCTGGGTTAAATTTCATTGCCGCAATCTTAGCGACATTCGCAGCACCTGCAATTCCTGCCGAAGCAGCAGCGATAAAACGTGAAGGGCCAATTAAAGTAGGGTCAGCTAAAACATTTTGCACCGCTTGAACCGCACCAATTCCAGCTTGTGCAAGTTGTAAAGATTTATTCACCTTGAAAGATTGCTTTGCATTTAGAACACCATTTGCAGTTAATGCATCAGCTAAACTACCTAATGCACCTAATGAGGCTTGCGCTAACATATAGCGATGTTCATATAAATTGGAATCAATCGCCCTTTTTCTATCAGCACTTTCCCATTGAACAAGTTCTTCATCAGTTGCAAATTGAATAGACGACCTTAAACCATCAGCTTTTATTTTGACATCTTCTTTTGCTACCTCTGCTTTTATTTCTTTTGATGCCGTGAAATACTTTGATTCAATGCCTAATCTTTGAGCTAACAACTCATTATCCAACTGAACTAAAAGTTGATTGTTACCGTGAGCAAGTTTTTTCTTTGCTTCGTATTCTAACTCCAATTGACGCAATTCTCTTTCTCTACCACTCAAAAGATTCTGATATCTTTTCTCTTGTTCACCCAATAAAAATTCAGTTAATGACTTTTGATCATCTTTAATTTTTTGAATACGTGCCGCCTCTTTCGCTGCTGCCTCTTTGGCTAAACGTTCTTTTTCAGCTTCAACTTCTTTTTGTTTTTTAAGTTTTTCCTCCTCTAATTTCTTCGTTTCCTCTGCTCTTTTCTTTTCATTCTCTGCACGTTCTGAAGCTTTGGAATCAGTTAACCCAATCCAATCCATAAAGTCCACCAATCCACCTGTAACCGCATCAATGGTTTCTTTGATGAAGCCAAACATCTTCCCAACTAATCCACCTGCCTCAACTAACTTATCAAAGTTCATCACAATCGCTGCAATGATTCCACCCAACAAAAAGATTGGATTAGTCAATAACGCTTTACCCAAGTCCAACATAGTTGAACCAAAACCTTTTGCAGCTTTTGATAAATCTCCAAATTTAAAATCTTTAATTGCTCCAGTTACTCCTTGTAATCCAGTTTGGGCTGCGCCAAAATCCAAAGAAAGAATTGATGAGCCAATCATTCCAAAGGAGTTATTTAAACGCTCCAATGGATCTCCTGCTAATGTATTGACTGACCTACCTAAGTCACCCACTTTATCTGTGAGTTCCCCAAGTTGTCTTTGTACCTTATTAAATTCCGCAGTGCCTTCGGGAAGTCTTGCCAACTCCTCACGCAATTGACGCATTTGCGCCCTTAACGATTGCGTTTTTTCGGTTGCGTTACCTTGTAATTCAAATTCTAAAACTACCTTATTGTTAGCCATTGAAAATCATTTTAATTAATTCGTAAGTACCCCAAATTAAAGTAGCAACTATTGCTAAATTGATACAACCAGTCAGCAATTTTGGTAATTTATTTTGGTAGTTTTTTATATCTGACTTGATGCCCATTTTTTGCATCTCGCAAATGTTCTTGAATGTCTGCTGTGGATTATTCATAATGATATTGTGTGTAAATTATTTGACCTGCGATAAAAATATTATTTTCAGGATAACTTGAATTTTTTAATAATAATTGAGGAGCAAAGGTCAATCCAACAATATCAACATCAATTTCAAAATTACCGCTCATGCTTTCAAGATTTTCACTTACAATGATTTTATCCTTCGCGGTCATTGCCCCTGCACTTGCGCTAATTTGAAGATTAAATTCTACATAGCCATTGCCATCTATACCCGCCCCAATTTGAGCAACTGACAACATTAATTTCACATACCAAACGCTATCATCGGGAACGGTTATGTAACTACCTCTTTCATTGGTTAGTGTTATTGGTGTGGTGTTATTTGTCCAGTCACCATTGCCACGTACTTGAATTATTCCACTTTGATATTGTCCTGCGTAAGTGCCACCACTACCGATTGTCACTCCGCTATTGATTGCCTTTGCATAACTGCCACCAATTAAGCTATTACTTATGCCAAACGTTACTACATTACGTTCACCATAGACCATTGTGTTCAGTACGTTTTTATCAATGGTATTATTGGGAGTTGCTATTAACGTTGTATTTGCTGATTTTACAATTGGTTCTTTTGTCAATATTTCGGGTTTATTACCACCTTGTAAAGGTTTTGGTTTTCCATCAGGAATTTTGGCATAACAGTCACCTGCCACCCATAAATAACCATATTGATTACAACACGCTTCAGTGGCAGTTGCAGGATTTCCTTCTGCATCAAGAAAAGGAACGCTACCATTTGTATTAATTACATTATCGGGATGCAATAAACAATCAGGAGTGGCACTAACCACTTTAATCAGTTTTACCTTAACACTATCTTGCATCCCTACTACATAATCGCTGATTTCTAAAATGCGATAGTATGCATCTTTGATGTATATTTTGTCATTGAAATTAAACTGATAAATGTCTGCAAAATCCAATGCAAAGAACGCTTCAATAATACGTGCATCAGGTGCGTAAATATCAGCAATGTAATCATTCCAATAACGCTCATAAAGCGTCTTATATGGTGTACTTGGAATGTACTGCAAAGGTACTTCTTGACCAAAGTTCAAATCTTCATCAGCAATGGTTGGTTGATTGCTTGTGTAATGATTAAATAAATAAAAATAACGTGATGGATAAGTACCATTTTCGTTATCATACATATCAATTTTTATTTGATCTTCAGTCTTGTAAAGAATCCTTGGACCTGGACTTACATAACCACCTGCATCATTAATAAATTTCGGTATGGCAAAAGTTGTATTATTTATTAATGCACAAGGTGTTGGAAAAAAGAAAGTTTCAATCTTTACTTCATTTGTAGCAAAATCATTTTCAGCATCAATTAATTCAAGCCTACCATATACACGATTTCCTTGGGAGTTATAGATATTATTTAGATAGTCATTTGATTGTTTATAAGTCCACAAATTTTTTGATCCTTGATAATCAGCAGTTGATGTTAATGTGATGTCTTTTGATATGTCTATTTTATTACTCCAATCTTTTGCCTCTCCTTGTGATAAATATTCTTGAATTGGCATAAAAGTTAACAACTTTGGATTTATTTTATCAGCAATAACCACCAAATTGAACATCTTAAATAATGAACTCATAAACTCACTACACTTCATAATTGGTGCATTTACTGACCAATCAATGTCATTGCCATACACTTTTGAAGCTGATACACATTCAATGTTTGAATTTTGGTCAAATGGAGCAGTACCATAAGTGCTGACATCTTTAAATCTTAATGATCCAGCAGGAATAGCAGTAATGTTGAAATCACCCCATAACACGAGTTCAATTGTTGTCCCTGCTTCAAGTAAGACCTCCGATGTTTCAGTTTCTCCAAGATTTGCAGCAAGTGATTCGTTACCAATACCTGCGATATTCCAAAAGTTGGCTAATGTAATTGGTGTAATAAACTTGTCGCCATTGGTATTGGTTTGTAAAAATCCAAGTGCTGCACCACCTGTCGCTGGGCCATATTGGTTCACTTGAATAACTGCGTTGATTATGTAATTTCCATTGTATGGTACGGTATAAACGTTAGCGCCACTTATGTTATTACCCGGATCATTTACAATGGTCATTGCAGGAACGGTGTAACTATAAATAGTCGTTCCATCTGCCAACGTAACAGGAGTAAAATCCGTTCCATCGAAACCAACATTATCTATACCACTATCCACACGAAATACGGCAGTATCACTATTGCCTCCGACCATAGTCATAAAGTTGTTTTCCGATGTAAACGGAATCCACATTTTATCTAATTGCTCGGTTAGTGTAGTGCTATCAGCATCCTTAAACTCAAATCCACTCAATGCAAAGATTTTATCAAATATGTATCTTGCCCTTACGAATGGAGTTAATTCGTGAACCTTAATTGCCTTTTGATATAATGCATCAGGACTATCATAAGGGTTCAAATAAATAGACCTTCCATCAG
>Ga0255172_1000279_pt1 | contig 17201 bp, 24 predicted proteins | sample Atl_Yuk_RepC_8d_FD_189952 | JGI IMG/M metagenome (GOLD analysis project Ga0255172, IMG submission 189952) | Freshwater microbial communities from Altamaha River, Georgia, United States - Atl_Yuk_RepC_8d | ecosystem: Environmental > Aquatic > Freshwater > River | place: USA: Georgia | collected... | reverse complement strand
CAGCAGCGGCGCCCACTTACGTGACTCGATCGGCCACACGTCCGTACACACGCGCTTTGGCGCCAAGACAAGGAACCGGCTTGCGTAGCCGTCCTTGACCATCGCCTGCATCGCGGTCAGCGTGATCGCCGTCTTGCCTGCGCCGACAGGCGCCAAGATCATCGCCCGGTCGCGCTCGTACAGAAAGTCGGCTGCTTCATCTTGGTACGGCCTGAGTGCTAATCCACTCATCAATCATCTCCTTCGACCATAAACAGGCGTAGTTTTGTTTTAAGCGCAACACGTCGTTGCGGAATATCTTTTGTAGCTCGGACAGCCGACCACCTTTGGTTTTCAATTCGACAAACCATGTGCTGCCATCAGGCATACAGGCCAAGCGATCACTAACCCCACGTTGTGTGGGAGACTTGAATTTGTACGTCTTGCCGCCGGCACGCTCGACCGTCCAGACAAAATACTTCTCGATTTCTTTTTCTAACATGGCGCAAATATAAAGGCTAAAAAAGTATTTGACAAGGATTATTTTAGGGTCTACAGTCGAGGCTCAATCACTACACGGGAGTACAGTCAAATGAATGTAGAAGACATTTTTGATGCAGACGGCACAGCCCTGCAAGCAGCATTAGACCTAATCGAGGTCATCATCAAAACCGATCCCGGCGTTTACGACGAAACGGCTGCGCCGGTGCTGCTGTTGTTGCGTCAACGCCTATCTAGTTCATGGCGTAACGAGCCAGCGGGGGTGAAATAATGAGCCATTCCAATATCGTCGGCGGCTCTACCGCCAAACGCGTCATCAACTGCCCGGCATCGGTCAAGCTTGTGCAACAGATGCCACCACAGGCCGAGTCCGAACACGCAGCACGCGGAACTCTCCTGCACAATGTGATCGCCGAACTCTTGGAGTTTGACAAGAAGCCCGCGCAGTGCTTGGGCGCCCAGTACAAAGATCAGATACTCACACCGGAGCTACTCGATGAAAAGATTATTCCCGCTCTCGCGCTACTCGATGAAGTCGATCCCGAAAAGCAAATGGAGTACATGGTTGAAACCCGAGTTGGCTTTGGCGATTTTCTGCCTGGTGTCTTTGGTAGCACTGACTTACTTGGGCGTAAAGGTAAACGCGCGATCGTTCTTGATTGGAAATTTGGCGATGGCGTACTTGTTGATGCTGAAGAAAACCCTCAGCTCTTATTTTACGCAGCTGCGGCAATGAGAACACCCGCTTGTCAGTGGGTATTTGAAGGCGCTGAAGAAATAGAGTGCATCATCGTGCAACCACCTGCCATGCGTCGCTGGGTGACGACACCAGAGCGTGTGAAGCAGTTCGAGATCGAGCTTGCTAAAGCCGTGCGTGAGTCGTCATGGCCAAACCCAACGATGCAAACGGGTGATCACTGTCGCTGGTGTACAGCCAAGCCGATCTGTCCTCAGATGAATGGCGAAGTCGAGCGCGCATTGAAACTGCAGCTGGCTAACCTGCCGGCCGAACAGATCGCGATGCAGTTAGAGCAAGCCGACCGGCTGGAAGACTACATCAAAGACCTGCGCGCGCTGGCGTTCCAGATGCTTGAAAAGGATCACCCGGTGCCAGGTTACAAACTGGTTGCCAAACGCGGCACACGCCAGTGGGTGAGTGAGGAGAAAGCGAAAGCGTTTCTGTTGAAGTCGCTTGTTGAGCCGTACAAAGAACTTGAAGTTATTTCGCCGGCACAAGCCGAGAAGCTCTTAAAAAAGATTAAAATGGAATTACCGGCGGAGTTAGTCGTATCGATTTCGTCGGGTAGTACGTTGGCCACCGAAGATGATGCACGGCCAGCGGTGTTGCAAATCGGGAAGCAGTTGTCTGCGGCCCTCTCTAAACTTTAAGTAAAGGAAACTACAATGTCATTCGCTATAGCAAACCTGCCAAACGTATCCGCACTCACTACTGCGCTTCGTTCATTGGAAAAAGATGTCGGCGCCGTTGGCTCCGTCATTCTGAAGATGGACAAGGGCGGCCACTGGGTCTATGGTGCGAACCAAACCGAAGTCGAAGACGGCACCACATGGGCAGTTAATCCTATGTCGTTCGTTCACGGCTTCATCGCATGGGGTGAGGGTGAAGTGCTGGCCGAGACGATGGTGCCAGTGACTGAGCCACGTCCTGAAGTCGGCGTTGCGCCGCCTGATGCGAAAAAGGGCTGGGAAGTGCAGGTAGGAATGGGGCTGAAATGCCTCAACGGTCAGGACAAGGACTTGGAGGTGCGCTACACCGTCACGTCTGTGGGCGGTAAGCGCGCGGTCCAGCAGTTGGGCGTTGCGATTGCTGCACAAGTCGAAGCCGATCAAAGTAAGCCCGTGCCGGTCGTGCGTCTGAAAAAAGACCACTATCAGCACAAGTCGTATGGCAAGATCTACACACCGGTCTTCGAGATCGTTGAGTGGATCGGCATGGATGGTAAGCCGACCGACGCGGTTGATGAGACTGCTGAAGCCGAAGCCGCACCTGCCCGCCGCCGTCGCGGCTAAGTAGCATGGGGGAAAGCGGATGCTGACCAGTTAGCTGAAATGCAAAGGCAGTGCAGCGAGTACCCCACCTTTTCTATGACCCCGGTCATCTAATCATCAGGTTCTTCCTTGGTCGGTTCGACCTGATGCTGGCAAGATGACAGGGGTCACCCTCTACCATGACAATACTCTGGATTGATTTCGAAACGAGGTCCAAGTGCGACCTCTCCTCGCGTGGAGTCTATAACTATGCCCAAGATGGAACCACGGATGTACTGTGTATGTCCTACGCATTTAACGACGATGAAGTTATCACCTGGACTCCCGACCAGCCGTTCCCTGACGCGGTTCGGCATCACAAGGGGCCAATCTATGCTCATAACGCTGCGTTCGAGCGCCTTATATTCTGGTACGTCCTACAAATTAACTTCGATCTCACGCAGTTCTATTGCACAGCGGCACAAGCGCGTGCTAACTGCCTGCCTGGATCTCTCGAAGACGTCGGACGTGCCATCTCCAGCGTCATGCGAAAAGACCACCGAGGTGGACAGCTTATCCGACTACTTTCCATCCCTCGCGCTGATGGATCGTTTAACAATTCGCCAGAACTAATGGCCGAGATGATCCGCTATTGCGAGCAGGACGTCAGAGCCATGCGCGCGATCTCCAAGGCCATGCGGCCACTATCCGAGCAGGAACTGGCCGACTACCACACCAACGAGCGCATCAACGATCGTGGCGTGCTGCTGGACCTGCCACTCGCACAGGCTGCCATCCGCTATGCGTCGGTCGAACTCGAAGAGATCGAGACGCTAGTGGCCGACTTGACCGAAGGCGAGATCGCGTCGGTGCGCAGTCCGCGCATGAAGTCGTGGGTCATGGCCCGCGTCGGACCGCAAGCATTAAAGATGATGGAGACGTACAAGGACGGCGAACTAAAGTACAGTATCGACAAGTCTGTACGCGCTAATTTGCTGGCTTTTGCCGAGGAGAACCCTGATGAGATTCCGACCACTGTTGCGGACGTCATTCAATGCGCAGATGACCTCTGGGCGTCGTCGGTTGCGAAGTTCAGCCGCCTTGCGAGCCTGGCAGATGAAGACGATCAACGAGTACGAGGTGCTTTCGTATTTGCAGGAGGATCTGCCACGGGACGTGCTTCAAGCTATGGCGCGCAAGTTCACAACTTTACGCGCAAGTGCGCCGCAGCCCCAGATGACGTTAGGCACGCTATGGTCCGAGGCCACAGCATCGTCCCAGGATTTGGAAAACGCGTTACTGATGTTCTCAAGGGAATGCTCCGGCCCGCACTGATACCCGCACCGGGCAAGCAGTTCGTTGTCGCCGATTGGTCGGCGGTCGAGGCACGGGTGACCGCCTGGGCGTCAGCCGATCCACAGGCCGAAGAGGTGCTACAGGTCTTCCGTGAAGGCCGCGACATTTACAAACGTGAAGCCGCCGGCATTTACCGGGTGCCTGAAGACAGCGTAGACAAAGAGCAGCGCCAGATCGGCAAGGTCGCGATTCTCTCACTAGGCTTCGGTGGGTCGATTGGCGCCTTCTCTGCGATGGGCCGCAATTACGGTGTCTTCATGGCCGAGTCGGATTCTCGCCGCATTGTGGACGCCTGGCGCCGTGCGAACGCATGGGCAGTACGCTACTGGGCCAAGTTAGAGGAGGCGTACACGCGGGCGCTACGCAATCCTGGACGGGAGTTCACCGCTGGGCGGGTGACGTACCTGTTCCAAGGCCAGCATCTTTGGTACGCATTACCATCGGGTCGCATCCTGTGCTACCCGTTCGCCCGGTTCGAGGGCGACGAGATCACGTACGTCAAGGCGGCATGGAAACCTGCAGCTGACGCCAAAGAATGGCCCAGAGCGCGCTTGTGGCGGGGTCTGGCTTGTGAGAACATAACGCAAGCGATCGCCAACGATCTGCTGCGGCACGCTTTACGCCAGCTTCCTGACGTAGTGCTGCACGTGCATGACGAGATCGTTCTGGAGACGGCTGACCCTGATGCACCCAATACCCTGAAACAAGTGATGTGTACGCCGCCCGATTGGGCGGAAGGTTTACCTTTGAACGCCGAAGTCGAAACCATGTCGAGGTATGGAAAATGAAACTGATACGAGAGCGTCTAATTAGTAGATCAAAAATTGAACAGCTCCCTGACTATGCAAAACCAGTGTTAGTCGTAAATTTAGGCTTAGAGCGTCGTTATCGTAAAACTGGTGATTTTTTTGGTTTCTTTGATAAAAAAGAAATTGAGTGGGAAAAAGAAAATCAAATTTTTATTCTTGAGCAATAAAAAAGCCGCCCTGCCAGGCGGCTCTTTCAACTACCGGAGACTACGTTGGATTTCCTTGATTATATACAGAATCTCGCGCCCGAGGGCGAAACAGCCTTAATCGTACGTCAAAAACCTATCCTATCCGACGGCAAGCTACAGTTCCACGCGGACGGCGCCGTCAAATGCACATGGCCCGCCTACCTGCCCACACATAAGCGCAAGGATGGCGAGAGCTGGTACGGCAACACGGCATCCTTCATCAAAGACCGCTTCAAGGATGGGCGCCCCAGCGCATCAGCCGCCAATTGCGAGTACATCTTGGTCATGATGCTGGACGATATCGGCACCAAATCGAAGACACCACCGCTAGAACCTACATGGATCATGGAGACGTCGCCCGGCTCGTTCCAATGGGGTTACGCATTCTCAGAGCAGCCAACCAAAGCCGACTTCGCCGCCGCCATCCGCGCGATCGCAGACGCTGGCTACACGGATCCCGGTGCCTGCAACCCAGTGCGCAACTTCCGCCTGCCCGGCTCGGTCAACCTAAAACCAGGCCGCGAGAGCTTCAAGGCGCAGCTGGCACGCTTTAACCCCGAGCGCGAGTACACACTGGAGCAGATCTGCGCAGCGCTCGATGTGACGCCGGTCGCCGGTGTCGGTCTTGGACCGGTGCCGATCCGCCTGCAGGACGACGGCAGCGATGACGTGATGGCGTGGCTCTCTGAGCAGGGGCTGTTCCTGCGGCATCCGAACCCTGAAGGCTGGGCTGGCGTCATCTGCCCGAACCATGCCGAACACACCGACGGCAATCCCGAAGGCCGTTACCACCCGGCTAACCGGGCGTACTGCTGCCTGCACTCGCACTGCATTGAACTCGGCTCGGCTGCCTTTTTGGAATGGGTTGCAGCCAATGGCGGCCCGAAGCACTCGCCCGGCCCGCGTGAGGAACTATTGGCTGCAGTGATGACGACCGCCTTGTCGAAAATCCCCGGCGCTGGCATATTCGAAGACACGGCGGCGCAGATCGTGCAGGACATGGCCGCCAAGGACGAGCAGCGCCAGAGTGCGCGCGGACAGAAGGAAGATTGGTACAAGAGGTTTGCGTATGTACAAGAGGATGAAAGCTATTTTGATCTGCGCGACCGTCGGGAAATTTCTCGATCTACTTTTAACGCACTTTTCCGGCATATCCCCTGCCGGTCCATACATAACGGCGCCAAAATTGAGGCGGCTACATGTTTCGACGAGAACCGCGAATCGAAGGATGCTTATGCGCTGGTCGGCATAACGTACGCTGCAGGCGACGATATTATCGTCCACCGTAACGGCCACCAGTACGGCAACCGCTGGCGCGACGCCCGGCCTGCAGGCGTTCCAGGCGACGTGACACCGTGGCTGGACCACGTCATGCGCATGATCCCGACTGACTTCGAGCGTGAGCATTTTTTGAACGCGCTGGCCTTCAAGGTCCAGCACCCGGACAAGAAGATCAACCACGCTATCCTGGTCGGCGGCCATCCAGGATCGGGCAAGGACACCATGCTGGCGCCGTTTTTCTGGGCGATCGGCGGGTTGACTAAGCAGAACTGCAGTCTAGTCAAGAACGAAGACCTAAATAGCCAATGGGGCTACGCGCTGGAATGCGAAGTGATGGAAATCGCCGAGCTGCGCCAGAGCGAGGCGCGTGACCGGCGCGCGCTCGAGAACGCTCTAAAACCCATCATTGCAGCACCGCCAGAACTCTTGCAGGTGAACCGCAAGGGGCTGCACCCCTACATGGCACTGAACCGCGTGTTTGTAGTGGCCTTCAGTAACGAGCGCGCAGCGATCTCAATCCCGTCGAACGACCGTCGCTGGTTCTGCCTGTGGGCCGAAGCCGGCCGCCTGCCCGAAGCAGATGCGTCGCGCCTGTGGCGCTGGTATCACAATGGCGGCTTCGAGGCGATCGCATCTTGGCTGCATCAGCGCGACGTAACAGCCTTCAACCCTTCAGCGGCGCCGCCGATGACGGAAGCAAAGGCGATCATGATCGACCAGGGCCGCAGCACCGCAGAGTCATACCTGATCGAGCAGATCACTGGCCGGTTAGGTGAATTTGCCGGCGGCGTGATTGCATCGCCTTTTTTCGCACTCTGCGACCGCTTAGCCGGTGCGGCGCCTTCAGGGGTGAAGGTTCCGCAAGTAGCACTGCTGCATGCGCTGGCCGAGGCTGGCTGGGTCGATATGGGGCGTGTCGCCACGCGTGAGTTAACGACCAAAAAGCAGCTGTACTGCGCGCCGGAGCTGGCCACACTATCAAAAGCCGAGCTGCGCCGCAGGGCGGAAGACGTGCCCGCGCCCGCAGCTGTTCGGCTGGTCAAATAAAAAAGCCCGCTCAGCCTTCAGGCTGGCGGGCAAAGCCCGTCGGAGGGATTGACGGGCGACTCAAGCGCGTGGAGATGACGCGCACTACAATCGTCGCACAAGAACCCACAGTCCGACAATCACTTTAAACACAAGCGCTAGCATGTTGGGCCTTCCTGCAGCGCTTCAGCGGCTTCGCGTTCTATATCCTTGACAATCTGATCCTTCAGCAAGTCGATTACATCCACGCCGCCAGCGTACGCGTGGATCAGCCAGGCGCCGCCGGTCCAGCCGACTGACCGGTCGGCCGGCTCCCAATCTACAAAGCAAAGCAATTCAGTATCGCCGTGCTGATAAGTGTACGGCCACAAGTGCTGCGGCCAATGTGGGCCGCTGATGTCAGTGTGCGTTTTCATTCTGTTATTTCCTCCAGTAGTGGTATTGACGGGTCATGTTGCGCCGTGCTTTCGGTGTTCAATTCGGGCCAGTACTGGACCGGCTGCAGGAAATTCAAAGCATCAAAGCGCCGGATGTAATCGGCCGTTGACACGGTCGGCGTCCATGTCGGAAATTTTCTGATGTCTTTCGGCTTTTTCGGTTTCCAGGGTTTGCGCGCCAATTTGGCTAGCTCGAGCGGGTCGCGGTCGAATTTCACGCGGTACGTAGTGCCGTCAATTTTTATAGTTTGCATAGTTCCACCTCCAGAAGATAAGTGTTAATCAGCGCCAGTGCCGCTTCAGCGCTTGCCAGGCCTTCATCGGGTTCTGGATTATTGATTGCATCCGTTAACGCGTCCCTGGCTTTCCAAAGTAGCGATTCATTCGAGCCGATAATGTCGGCCGTTTCCTGCGCGCGCAGGATCGCGGTTTTAAGTTTTGCCATTGTGTTATCCCTCCAGGTTAAATAGTGCAACAGCCGCAGCATGGCGCGTCAATACACCGGCCGCGCGCATTCTGATAATACGTGCGCGGCCCGTGTTCGCCGTATAGGGTGATTGAATCGACGGCCGTACGGCGCCGCTCAAGTAGCACGGCGCGGCCTTTGGACCATTGGATTAAGTCGCCGGCCAGTATGCGCGCGCCAGTGGCGGCGCATGTGCCGGTATATTTTGCGGTTATGGTTTTCATGTTTTCCCCTATTAAGCGGCCAATTTGATGCGAATTACCTTGCTCATCTTGACACCATGCGCCGGATATGCGATTACCTTGATGCGCTTGTCATAGCAGGCACGGCACGGGCCACAAGCGCCGCCATTGTCATAAGCGCCGCACAATGTCATACCGCGTTTTGCATCGTCGGGTGTCGGGATAATGACGCTGCCATGCAAACCGCGCGTATATTGGCCGGTAACCGAATCGCTCGAAAATCGCACGCATACATTTTTCAGCGCCTGCATTTCGGACAATACTTGACGGAATTTCGGAAACTTGTGCATCCTGGTAGGTAACCAGTGCTTCACCCATGGCGTGCGGCGCATTACTTCGAGAATCTTTTCGGCCAAAGCGAGCGTATACATGTCGCCGCTATCAAACCAACGAAAGTGCGTATCTTTGGCCAATTCCTGGACCATATCGTCGCACCATTCAATGCGCTGCCAGTCCTCTTTATTGTGGCGCCGTGGCGCCTTGACATTCTCAAACCGGTAATTGCCCGCCGTTGCGTAACAGCCGGCGCATGCGTCGACTAGCACACCCGGCGCCGCGATTGAGCCTGGACATGTCTCGAGTGCCTGGAGTGACCAGGATCGCACGCCGTCAAGTTTTGAAGTGACTGAGATTTTCATTTGGTCGGTTCCCCTAGTTAGTTAATAAGCAAGGCACATAAAGACAATTAGCGCGAGTGATGCAAAGCCGATCACGGCGCAAGCGATTTCGAGAATGGTCGGTTTCATGCGCGCGTCCCTTCAAAAGCTGCGCGGCTTTCAGCGCGCCGCTTGGCCGGTGTGATGACGCGCACAATGCGCGCGCTTGCCGGCCGTGCGTATAGTTCCGCCGCGCGTATCGCTTCGGCTTTTTCTTCGGCTACTGCGCGCGTCATCGCGCCGTCAATCGTCGCAAAGCCGTTGACGGCAAGCGCGCCGTTTTGCGCAGATATTTGAATCAGATATTTTGCTTTCATATCGTGCCCCTATTAAATGAATGACAAGCCAGTGATACGGAAACATGCGCCAGTGGCGGTTTCAATGTCGATCGTGCCGAACGGATGAACAGCAAGAACAGTGACAGTCTGCAATTTGCCGTATACGGGCATTTTGATTTTTTGGCCGATAATAGGTTTCTGCATTTTCTTTTCTCCGGTAGTGGCCGGCTTTCGCCGGCCGTTTGGTTTACAGGTAATTCCAAGCTTTGGCGCCGACAGACTGCGCAAACCGTTTTGCGTCGCGCTTTTGCGCGAATGTCATTTCAGTGATGATGTTTTCCAGTAGTGGCTTGACGCCGCGAACGATTGCGATTTTCCAGCCGTCACGGGTTTTAGTTAAGTGCGCAGTGACCATTTTTTTCTCCGCTTGAGTGAATAAAATATTTTGTTGCTGAAAACCATGTTAGTCCATGTTTCGGCATATGTCAAACAATCTTTTGCATTTATTTGCGATTCGCGGTTTGAGGGCAATTATGAGGGCAATGAGGGCAATGAGGAGGGCAATAATTTTTGGGCAAATTGCCCTCATAAAAGCTAGGATTCATGCGGGTTTTGCGGCATGAGGGCAATGAGGGCAATCTGTTTTTTATTTTGTTTGAAGATATATATGTAGGTAATAAATCCGCGTGCCAGGCACGCCGGAATCCGCACGCCGGCGCAAAAATTCGGAATTTGCGTTGGGGGTCGGAGCGATTTAAAATGGGCCGGCAAATTGCCCTCATTGCCCTCATAGCTTTTTGATAATATGCCTTCTGGTCGACCAGCATCAATTCGCACGCGGTATTTTTCACGGCGCATATCCGACAATGACGCCGCGATTCTTGCTCACGCCGGTGACGGCGATATCAGCCTGGGGTTCAAAAATATACTCAATCTATATTGTCAGACTGTCAATATGAGTAAAAATAATGATACGTCTGAAAGTCATTCGACTGATGAATATAAGGATAATGGCGGATAACTTGCGGCTGTCAGGTACCGGCAAAACAATTATCAGGTACCGGCAAAAAGGCCCCGCTTCCTCTCCCCTTTGCCATCACTTCATAGCTAATCGCTATCAATCCTGGCTAGCTGATAGTCATGCTCTCTTGCTCATAGCCGCCGACTATCAGCGCCAATCGCCCGCAATATAACGTGCGTTATGTAAAATGCGGCTGATAGTCCCACTCTATGTAAGTGAGCGCTCACTAACGTAAGTTAGTACTTACTAACATGGGGGGGGAGGGGGTCAGCCTCTACTATAAAATTTGGGCCACCCTCCTCCCCTCAGAAAAAAGGAAAATGGCCAATCTAGCCAAAGTAGCCAACTTTGCCAGAAAGCAGCTACAATCCACGCAGCTTCCCCTTACAGGAAAAAAGCCATGCCAGCCCCGATCAAAGACCCGCCTTACATCCCGCCAGCGACGCTGCCCAAGACCGACAATCAGCGCATCAAAGAGCTGAAAAAGATGCTGATTGAGGGCAAAGGTGAGCAAGTCGTCCAGAAAGTGCTTGATATTGCCTTGGACGACGGCCATCCAGGCCAGATGGCGGCGCTAAAGCTCTGCATGGAGCGTGCGCTACCGACCAGCCTGTTCGAGAAGACGGCAGCGCAACGCAGCGCGATCAACATCACCATCTCGGGGCTCTCCAGCCCGCCAGAGATAAAGGACATCACGGATGTCGGACCTTAACTTCCAACTGCTCCCATGGCAGCAAGAAGTCTTCAACAATCCGACGCGCTTCAAGGTCGTGGCAGCTGGCCGGCGTTGTGGCAAGTCGAGGTTAGCGGCCACTACGCTCATCATCGAGGCGCTGCGCTGTCCGCCCGGCTCGGCGGTGCTGTACGTGAGTCCCACGATGGGACAGTCACGTCAGATTATTTGGGATTTATTGCTCGACTTGGGCCGGGATGTGATCTCGGGCAGCCACGTCAACAACTTGGACATCACGATGATCAACGGCGCGCGGATCTACGTGCGAGGCGCTGACCGGCCAGACACCCTGCGCGGTGTATCTCTGACCTACGCGGTGTTGGATGAAGTGGCCGACATCAAGCCCGAAGCTTGGGAGCAGGTCATCCGAGCGTCTCTGTCCGATAAGAAGGGGCACGCGCTCTTCATCGGCACGCCCAAGGGCCGCAACTGGTTCTACGACATGTTCAAGTTGGGGCAGGACGAGGACGACAGCGACTGGAAGAGCTGGCACTTCACGACGCAGGACAACCCGCTGATTGACCCCGGCGAGATTGAGTCAGCCAAAAAGACGCTCTCGACCTTCGCGTTCAAGCAGGAATATCTGGCGTCCTTCTCCAACGCCGGGTCGGACATCTTCAAGGAGAACTGGATCAAATACGGCGAAGAGCCCGACTATGGCAGCTACTTCGTGGCGGTGGACTTGGCCGGGTTCGAGGAAGTGGCCAAGCAGGCGGCGAACTCGAAGAAGCGGCTGGACGAGACGGCGATCGCGATCGTGAAAGTAACCGATGACGGCAAGTGGTTTGTCAAGGACATCTGGCACGGGCGCTGGGACATCCGCGAGACGGCGTCCAAGATTCTGATGGCCATGCGCGACTACCGGCCCCTGTCGGTCGGAATCGAGCGCGGTGCGCTAAAAAACGCAGTTTTGCCGTATTTAAGTGATTTAATGCGCAAAAATAATGTATATTCGCACATAGTTGATCTCACGCATGGCAACCGGAAAAAGGCTGACCGGATCATCTGGAGCCTCCAGGGTCGGTTCGAGCACGGCAGGATTGTGCTCAACCAAGAAGGTGACTGGGACTACTTTCTTGACCAGTTGTTAATGTACCCTGCGCAAGGCGTCCATGATGACCTACCCGACGCGCTCTCTTACATTGACCAGCTGGCGGTGACTTCCTACTTCGTAGATGACGCTGACGATGATTGGGAGCCAATTGATGTAATTTCGGGCATATAGCTATGGACCAAAACGAATTTGATCAGCCCACGGAGAACGATAAGGAACTTATCAGCTTCGTGACAGACCACTGTGATCGCTGGCGCGATTACCGTAACACCAACTTCCTCCCACTCTGGGAAGAATACGAGCGCATCTTCCGTGGCGAATGGGCCATCGAAGACAAGACGCGCGACTCCGAACGCTCCCGCATCGTAACGCCCATGACCCAGCAGGCTGTCGAGACACGACACGCCGAGATCATGGAGGCGATCTTTGGCTCGGGTGAATTCTTCGACATCAAGGACGACGTCAAGGACATCGACGGCAACCCGTTGGATGTCGAGATGATCAAGATCCAGATGATGGAGGATCTGAAAAAAGACAAGTTCAGGAAGTACGTCGATCAGATCGAGCTTTTGGCTGAGATTTACGGCACGGGTATTGCCGAGATCACCGTCACGATGGAGAAGGAATACACGCCTGCGACGCAACCGATTCCTGGCATGCAAGGCCAAGCGGCCATCGGCGTGCAAGAGACGGATCGTGTCTCGGTCAAGCCCATCCCGGTCAATCCGAAGAACTTCCTGTGGGACCCCAACGGCACGTCGGTGGACGACTGCATGGGTGTGGCGATCGAGAAGTACGTGTCGATCCACAAGGTGGTGGCCAACATCGAGAAGGGCATTTACCGCAAGGTCAACATCGTGCCGACCTACGATGATACGGACTTGGAACCCACGCAAGAGATCAGCCAGTATCAGAACGAAAAGGTCAAACTGCTGACCTACTATGGTCTGGTGCCTAAAGAGTATCTGGCGAAGTTGAACAGCAAAGACGAGGAAATGGTAGAGCTGTTCCCCGAAGATTCGGCGGCGGAAGATTACTCCGACATGGTCGAGGCCATCGTGGTCATCGGTAACGACGGCATGCTGCTAAAAGCCGAAGAGAATCCGTACATGATGAAAGACCGTCCGGTCTTGACCTATCAGGACGACACGGTGCCTAACCGTCTGCCGGGTCGCGGCACGGTGGAAAAAGCGTACAACATGCAAAAGGCGATCGATGCACAGGTCAGAACGCATCTGGACTCGCTGGCATTGACTGCAGTGCCGATGGTGGCCATGGATGCAACCCGTCTGCCGCGCGGTGCCAAGTTCGAAGTGCGGCCGGGCAAAGCGTTCATGACCAACGGCAACCCGTCCGAGATCCTGTTCCCGTTCAAGTTTGGCCAAACTGATGGCAACAACCTGACCACCGCGCAGGCATTCGAGCGCATGCTTCTGCAAGCCACAGGCACCTTGGATAGCCAAGGGATGGTCAGCCAAGTGGCGCGTGATGGCGGCAACGCCGGCATGTCGATGGCGGTAGCGACCATCATCAAGAAATACAAGCGCACGCTGGTGAACTTCCAGGAAGATTTCCTGATTCCATTCATCAAAAAAGCGGCGTTTCGGTACATGCAGTTTGACCCAGAGCGCTATCCATCAGTTGATTTGAACTTCGTGCCGACTGCCACACTGGGCATCATCGCCCGAGAGTACGAGCAGGCGCAGTTTATTGCGCTCTTGCAGACGCTTGGCCCCGACACCCCGGTACTGCCACTGATTCTGAAAGGCATTGTGGCCAACAGCTCGCTGTCTAACCGCATGGAGTTGATGGAAGCCTTGACGCAGATGGCCCAGCCGAACCCCGAGGCGCAACAGGCAGCCATGATGCAGCAGCAGCTGGCCCTGCAAGCGGCTCAGTCGCAGATTGCGGTCAATCAGACGCAGGCCGAGCGCAACCGGGCGGAAGCCATCAACACCACGATCGAGACGAAATTGAAGCCCATCGAGGTGCAGAGCAAGATTATGGCGGCCAACACGCAGAATCTGCCCAATGACGCGGAATTGGCCTCTAAAGAGTTCGACAAACGGGTGAAGATCGCCGAATTGATGCTAAAAGAAGCCGACATCAAGAACAAATCAAAGATTGTTGAGATGCAAATGGCGGAGAAACAGAACAAAATCAGCGGTATGGAAGAAGATTTCTTGGCAGAACTGACCAAGGAGCTGTCTGGTGGACGTTGAAAGCCTAGCTAAGCAGTTAATCCTGCAGAACATGACGCCAGAGCAGCAAAAAGCTGTTCTGGATTCAGTTCGTTCTACCTTGCAAGAAGCCAGAGGCAACCAGAAACGACGGGTCAGTGAGAACGTCGGCATGGTGGTCGATGCTTTGAAGAAGATTGAAGCCGACATCCGGGCGAAATACGACGATTTAGGCCAAAAAATCACCGATCGGGTGAACTCGATCCAAGATGGACGCGATGGCGTCGATGGATCTGACGGTCGTGACGGCAAGGATGGCAAAGATGGCCGTCCAGGGCGTGACGGCAAGGATGGTCGGGACGGGATGCAAGGCCCAGCTGGCGTGCCAGGCGAAGATGGGGTGTCGGTAACCGACGCGAAGATTGATTTTGACGGCTCGCTAATCATCTCGCTCTCAAACGGGCGTGAAATCAACGTCGGTGAGGTCGTCGCACCCGACTTGGCGGAGCGCATCAAGGTCATCACCAACGGTGGCGGCACCTCGCAGACAGTGATTGACGCTCTGGCGTCACTGCAGCAGCAGATTGACGACTTAATCCCTAGCCAGACGGGCAATGCAGGCAAGTTTCTGACCACCAATGGATCGGTATTGTCATGGGCTGATGTGGCTGGCGGCCTAGATTACCAAGGTACGTGGAACGCGGCGACTAATACGCCCACGCTAGCCTCTGGTGTAGGCACTAATGGCTACTACTACGTGGTATCAGTTGATGGTACGACCACGTTGGATGGCATTAGCGATTGGAAAGCGGGTGATTGGCTGCTGTTTAACGGCACCGCATGGCAGAAGATCGACCAAAGCTGGGCGATTGCAGGTGCCAACGACAATATCACGTCGATGACGGGCATCACAGGCGGCATTTCCTCGCCTGACTTCATCCAGTTCGACACAGGCGCTACGGTTACCAACGCAGCAGGCCGCCTATACTGGGATGCCACGCAGCAAACGCTAACCGTTGGTTTGAACGCCAATATTGCAGCGGATGTGGGTCAGACGCTCTATGCGTATGTGACTAACGACGAGTCGGTGACGATTACCAAGGGCCAGCCGGTCTATATGTACGCGGCGCAGGGCGATCGGATGTCGGTCAAGCTGGCAAGCAACACCAGCGACACGACATCGGCCAAGACTTTGGGTCTTTGTGCTGAAGATATTGCTGCAGGTCAGGCCGGCATGGTCTTGTGCCAAGGCGTGCAAGACGGACTAAATCTGAGTGCTTACAACCCTGGTGACACGCTCTATTTGGGCGCCACAGCGGGTACGTTGACGTCTACCAAGCCCTACGCACCTAACCATCTGGTCTATATTGGTGTGGTGGAGCGTGCTAATGCAGGCAATGGACGTCTATACGTGCGCGTGCAGAATGGCTATGAGCTGGATGAGCTGCACAATGTGTCAGCGCAGAGTCCATCAAATGGCCAGGTACTGATCTACAACGCATCGACCAGTCTGTGGGAGAAGAACACCCTGACTGCCGGTACGGGCATCAGCGTTACTAATGGCGCAGGATCTATTACCGTAACAAACTCATCGCCTGACCAAACAGTTGCGTTGACTGGCGCAGGTACGACCAGTATCACAGGCACGTACCCCAACTTTACAATCACCTCGAACGATCAGTACACCGGCACGGTGACCAGTGTTGGTGGTACGGGAACGGTCAATGGCATTAGCTTGTCGGGCACGGTCACATCCAGTGGCAGTCTGACCCTGGGCGGCACGCTCTCCGGCGTTAGTCTATCAACGCAGGTGACTGGCACGCTGCCGATTGCTAATGGCGGTACAGGTCAGACAACGCAGACTGCTGCATTTGACGCGCTGGCGCCGACGACGACTAAGGGTGATTTGATTGTCAATGACGGGTCGGATAATGTCCGCCTGGCAGTTGGTACCAACAACTATGTATTGACGGCTGACTCTGCACAGGCAACGGGTGTGAAATGGGCAGCTGTGGCAGCCGGCACCACGGTGTCGGACGACACCTCGACCAACGCAACGTACTACCCAACGTTCTCAACAGCGACTTCAGGAACGTTCTCAACGGCTACGGTATCAAGTACCAAACTAACCTACAACCCATCGCTGGGCGGCTTGACAGCTACACAACTAGGCGCGTCGAATGGCATTTTGTTTACCAATCAGACGGTCAGTACGTCGGTGACATTTCCGACAGGTTATGAAGGCATCAGCGGTAAGAATACAACCGTTGCTAGTGGTGCGACAGTGACTGTCCCCTCTGGCGCTAACTGGACGATAGTGTGATATGCCAATAACGATCAACGGTAGCGGTACGATTACAGGTTTATCCGCAGGTGGATTGCCTGATGCCACCATTGTGACTGCTGATATTGCTGATGCAAACATTACTGCGGCTAAGTTAGATGGCGCTCAGAGCGGCTCTGCTCCGATATATGCTGCTAGGGCTTGGGTGAACTTTAACGGTACGGGTACGGTGGCTATTCGTGCGTCAGGTAATGTGTCGAGTATTACGGATAACGGTGTTGGCGACTATACGGTTAATTTTACGACTGCGATGGCTGATGCGAATTACACAGCGATTGTCACGGTGGATTATACGATTGTTGGAAGTTCACATACCAGAACTACGTCCACTGTTCAACTTGGTACTTGTATTTGTACTACGGCAGTTAGATATGATCCAGTGTATGTGCAATTATCTGCTTTCCGTTAAAGGACAACCATGAACCAAAGAATTATTTATCCAACTGATGACGGCGGCGTGGCGATTGTGATACCTGCGCCTGAAGCATTGGAAACAATGACGATTGAAGAAATTGCTGCTAAGGACGTACCTGCTGGCAAGCCGTACCAGATTGTAGACGTATCAGAAATACCATCAGACAGAACTTTCCGTGGAGCTTGGACATGGGCATCGTAATTGACGTAAACAAAGCTAAGGCCATTGGTCATGATATGCGTCGTG
>Ga0255172_1000277_pt1 | contig 17411 bp, 29 predicted proteins | sample Atl_Yuk_RepC_8d_FD_189952 | JGI IMG/M metagenome (GOLD analysis project Ga0255172, IMG submission 189952) | Freshwater microbial communities from Altamaha River, Georgia, United States - Atl_Yuk_RepC_8d | ecosystem: Environmental > Aquatic > Freshwater > River | place: USA: Georgia | collected... | reverse complement strand
GAATCAAAAATAACGGAACTGCCGCAGAACATAGAAAGATAGCCGATTTTATCGATTTTGCCTTGCAGCAACAACCTGCAGGTTAGCAATCTCTTTCTTGGTATCGATGTCTTTCTCTTTTAGGGCTAGATTAGCAACCTTGACACGGCGCTCAAAGTCATCGGTGGCGTTAGGACCGCTTCCGAGGTACTTAGAAGCACTCGCAGCCACGGATGCTTGCAGTTCTGCAGGCGCTAACTGGGTATCTACCACGTCTTTAGCCGCCTTAGCCTGATTTGCATATACTTCAGAAGCCAGTTTCTGGTTCTGGAGTTGGGCATTTTCAATCTGCAACTGCATCGTAGCCATCTGCATCTGCTGTTGCTCAGGATTGGGCTGCAGCATCTGATCCAATTGCTGGATTAACTGCTCACGATTAGCCAATCCGCTGTTCTCAACGATGGCTTTCATCACCAGCGGCACGATAGGACTATCCGGTCCGAGTGTCTTAAGCAGGTTCATAAACTGCATTTGCTCGTATTCGCGTGCGATGATGCCAAGATTGGACGCAGGAATGAACGCAAAGTCCTTAGAAGGATAGTTCTCTGGATCAAACTGCATAAATCGATAAGCAGCCTTATTCACAAATGGAATCAAGAACTGCTCTTGGAAGTTAATCAGAGTACGCTTGTTCTTCTTGATGATGTTGGACAGGCCAGCAGAGAGGCCAGCACCATCGCCAGAGGTGGCTGCAGGCAGTGCGGCAGAATCTACCGTTCCGGTTGCCATCAGCAACATACGCATGAACTCGTTAGCCGTGGTCAGATTGCCTGGATCGGTGTTACCAAACTTAAACGGCTGCAGAATCTCAGTAGGATTGCCGTTGGTTAGGATAGTCTTACCAGGACGCACCTCAAACTTAGCACCGCGAGGCAGACGAGTTGCATCGATACCCATCATCGGCACAGTGGTCAGTGCCAGCGAATCAAGGTGAGCACGGATCTGTGCATCGATCGCCATTTGGCTGTTATAGCCCTTTTCAGCCACACCACGGCCCCAGAAACGATTGGGCATGGAGTCATACTGGAAAGCCACCACAGGGCGGTCCTTCATCATGTATGGGTTTTCTTCGGCCTTCAGCAGATCACCGTCGTTAGCAATCACGACAATGGCTTCCACCAGTTCCGTGTAGTCAGCGGCTTCGCTGCCGAACTCTTCCGTCTTGTCTTGGAAAATCTTGACAATCTGCTCACCAGAGTCAGCCTCTAGCAGATACTTCGGCACAAGTCCGTAGTAGCGCAGCAACTTTACTTTGCCGTTCTGATACTCTACATTTTCCTGCGTCGGCTCCATGTCGCTATCGACAGCAGCGGGGCCAAGATTGTCCACTTTTTTGTAGATGCCAGACTCCATTCCAGCCACAACGGAATGAATCGACACATACTCTTCAATAGCGCAGCCAAGTGCGTCTTCGATGCTGGTAGCATTGGGGTCAATGAGGAAGTTACGCGGATTGATGGGGTTCAAGCCAACAGTGAACTTCTTGGTCTCTTCCACGCCAAATGCGGTAACACCCATCTCAATGATAGGCCGCATTGTGGGCTTCATCTCTGTCTTCTCGGCAATCACTACCTCACCGATGCCTGTACCGTATAGAGCGCCTAAGAGAATGCTGTCAGAAATGGACTTTCGTACTCGGTTCTTTTTAAAATCCTCATACATCTGATTCTTGACTGCTTCGATGTCAGTCCTGTCCTGGTCTTTACCATCGTCGATGATGTCAAAGAACTTCTCTCCGCGACCAAAGACTGCCTCTTCAATCTCTGCAGACTGTGACTCAATGGCCTGCTGCAGAGCAGGAGTAATCATTTTGGAACGCTCAGAGTCGCGTGTGCTGTCCTCGCCTGCCCAGATACCGCGCCAGAGGCGCTCATAGGCTTTCCAGTCTTCTAGGTAGTTCTCATCGCGCTGATCGCGCCATTCGATACAGCGATCTAAAACCCAGTTAGTGATCTGGGATTCTTTGGAGTCGTAGGTTTGGTCGTCCATTATTAGTCCTCTAGGCTGTTGCCGATGCTGTCTTCAAACGGAGATGCATACTCTTCTTTCATATCCTCTTCCTCGTCAGCCTGCACAGGAAGGAAGATGTCCTTGTCTTTAAGACCGGCTTCTTTGGCTGCGGTGATGATCTTCATCAAGCACTCAGCACTGAACTTGTATTCCATCTCTTCTTTGATGGCTTCAAAGACCATAGGATTCTTAACGAGTGCGTCCCAGTTTAGGGGCACAAACTCTTCTTCTTTTTCGCCAGACATCATCATTCCGTAGTGCATCTAGGTCTCCTTAATAACCAGATATTCTATCTAGTGGTTGAAACTCTTCATCTTCGTAATCGCTCATATATTCTGCAATGGCGATCTGGTCGATGTAGGACAAAGCATCTATCAAGTCATCGTGGACTTGAGTGTTCGGAAAGTTAAGCAGTTCGTCAGTGACTTCAGAAACCCAGACTGCGTCGTTAAACACAATCTTGCCGTGCTCAAAGCGGCCCTGTAGTGACCAAGTAATCCTGTCAGTCTTCTTCTTATTTCCGTGTGTTAAGTCTTCAATTCTGAAATACTTGTTGTTGCGGCGCATCAAATCGCTTAGGTATGGCAGTACCGCGTTTTTAAGCGCTCCTCGTTCAATGCCCACGCATAGTGGTTCGTAATCTCTGACGGCATCGAAGATTCTTTGGGCTGTCTCTTTGATGTCCCAGCGTCCGTATTCGATATTGGCGACCCACCACGTTCCATCAACGCAGACCTTAACAACAGCAATAGCAGACTGGTCGAGTCTTTTCTTTTTTGCAGTTGTGGCAGCGGCAACATTTTCGAAGCCAGCCAAGTCCACTGCGATATAATATCTTCCGTGTACTGGTTCATCATCATCTACTTTAATCCACTCTTCTTTAAAGATGCCACCGCTTGCTGCTTCAAAGGATGCCAAGAACTCGGTTCTGAAGGCAAAACTGGACATACTCTTTTTTGCTGTCTCAATTTCTTTTGGGTCCAGCAGCGGATTGTCGAAACTGGTGAAGTGCCAGGATTTGTAATCTTCATCTTTGTTATCGTTGCCGTAGGTATACAGTTCCCAGAAATGGTTCCTTCCCATCGGCGTACCAATAAACAGAGCCTTGCCTTTTAAGTCTGCTAATGCTGGCCTCAGAATTTGTTCAAAGACAGTTGGTCTCATGTCGCCGTATTCGTCTAATACGACGAATTTAAGACTGACGCCACGCATTGTCTCTGGTCTATCAGCGCCTTTGAGACTAATCATCGCGCCGTTGACCAACTTAATCTGCATATTGTTAATATGCGATGATTCAATAACTGGATGCGCTAAATCCAGCAGGGTCTGCCACATAATATCTCTGGCTTGTCCCTGCGTTGGCGCAATATACCACACATGACCACGATCTGCCTGCAGTGCTTCAACTATGAGCATCCATGCTGCTAATCTTGACTTACCAGTACGACGGCCTGCAGCAACTACCTTAAATCGGTGGTTGTCATTCCATACATCTTGCTGCCAAGGAAGTAACTTAATCTCTAGATTCAAAGTCTACGTCCTCAGCGTCTATAGTGTTCTCTTCAGTTGCGCTGACTGTGCCTACTCCGCTGATGTTAATGGTGATGCCTTTGTTACCAACGGAACCAGCTTTCTCAAAGTAAGACATCGGCAACAGTCTATCGGCACACATCTTGAGCATCGCTGCCTGGTCCTTATCAGTAGGATCTAAGGCTTTCTTGATGATGGTCTCAATGATGTGGTCACCTTTGGTGGTGAGCAACCTTGCATGAAACTCTCTAATCCGTGCTGCCTCACCAGGCGGTCTACCACGGAGTTCTCTTTTCTTCTTGGCTTCAATAGCCGACTTCTTTGGCCTGCCAGCCCCATTTGGGTTCTTAGTAGTCACCACAGTCTGCGAGGTCAGTGGAGAACTACTAGACACGGCAGAGTCAGTAACACTAGAAGAAGACACTGGGTCTTTTGTTTCCATTGTTTACCTTATATAGTCAATATTGCTAAAAGCACACTAAAGAGGCACAAAGAATAATTATTATTTATCTCTCTATATAGTGTACATCGTCTTACGCTATCGGGTTTATTTTTATAAAAAGGTATTTGTTATTACCGAACCCACTCTAGCGTCGCTGATGTAGCAATATAGAAGGACTATAGCATATTTTCATGAGACTTACCATAATAAGTAGTAATGCACATTGTCAATAGATATTCATTGTTGCTTTCTTCCACCGATGGCCTATCGCAGTGCACAGATTCCATAGCCAATTTCTTCATAGTTAATGATAATCATTCTTATTTAGATAAGTCATTGATAACATTATATCTTTCTTGTAATTGAGAATCATTCTCATTAGTGCTATTTTGCTCTTTTTTGTGGCTATGATGGTTCACAAAATTATCTAAACAACATCATACCCCACCCCCGCCTATGTTAGTTAGTGCTGACTAACGTGCACCAACATTGTGCAGCGCAGCATCAGTGAGCACTTACTATGCAGTCATGTTGCAGTGCGGTATTGTGCACCATAGTAGTGCATGTGTCGAAGTTGCACCTGTATCGAGGCACTACAGGGTAACATAGATCTAATCTATCAGCCTTGGCCAGGTAATAGAAAAACATAATTCCGTATCGTGAAATACAAATAAAATCAATAGAATCAATAAGTTAGCAGGTTTATGTTGCAGTGCACACAAGATTGGCACGATTCTTTCACGTATATATATGAAAGGGTAAGAAAAATATCCTAGCACTGCAGTACGGAATTATTTAGCATTACGAAGTACAATCATTAAACCTAAACTGAAAGGGAATTACCATGCATCCGAAACTAGCACACCGCTCACTGTTAACAGTAGATTCAAACGCGAAGACAATCAAAGGTCAAAAATATGGCTTTATGACTGGCATTCTCTATATCGCGCCGGTAGATATCTCGGGCCGTCAAGTATGCCCAATGGCGGCGATCGCTCAATGCGATAAGGCATGCCTGTACACTGCCGGTCGCGGTGCAATGGGATCAGTGCAATCCGCACGCATTCGGAAAGCAAAGGCCTTTTTTGAGAATCGCGAAGCATTTATGCAATTATTAGCCCAGGATATCTCGCGCCTAGTGAAACGCGCCGGTAAAAAGGGGATGATTCCACTCGTACGTTTAAATGGCACTAGTGACATTAAATGGGAAAATATCCCAGTTACTATCGGCGGAGTTACCTATGACAATTTGATGCAAGTATTTCCGGACGTGCAATTCTATGATTACACTAAAATTCCGTCACGTCATAACTTACCGGCTAATTATGACCTTACGTTTTCTTACTCTGGCGTACTAGGGTTTCAAAAATACGTCAATCAGGCCATTAGTGCCGGGATGCGGATCGCGGCTGTATTCCGTAATCGCGCCGATATTCCTGCTAAATTCTTGGGCTTAGAATGCGTTGACGGCGATAACAGTGACATTCGTCATATTGACCCTAAGGGTGTAATCGTGGCACTATACGCCAAAGGCAAGGCAAAAAAGGATAATACCGGATTCGTGATCGATACGCCTAATCAAGTATTTTCTCTATCTCTCGCAGTTTAACTTTATCAAAGGGGCTTTACCATGATTACACCGTACACCGAACGACAATCCGCAATGATCGCGAATAACGTGATCAAGGCCGTCACTAATCCCGATAAACTATCGAAGCAAGCGTATAAGTACTTACACTTGTGCGCGGGGTTTATCGCGCATTACAATCATTCGGGGTTTATGGCGTACTATTCCACGCCGGGGAAACTTAAGGCCGCAATTCTGGCGAATGCTGGAATCAATCAATGGCTTAATTTTACGCCGGCGGATCGGGACTATCAGTACTATCAAAGCAAAGCAAGAATCTACAATCGAATCGTGCAATCACTCAAAGGGGATTAATTATGGAATATGCATCACTTAGGGATAAAATCCGCGCCGAAAAGGCCGCACGTATGGAAAGATATGAAAAGTACAGGGAGATAGTAGAATCGGCGCACAAGGCCGGCGAAAAGGCCGGGATCGAAGCAAGGCCGGTTCCGATGGGTGTGATCGATAACGGTAAACTTATTGACGTTATCGACGACGGCGCGTGTGGATTCGCATGGGTCACTGTTAAACCGGCGAATTCATCGTTCGCGATATGGGCTAAAAAACAAGGTTTAATGCGTCCCATGTATGGCGGGGGCGTTACTCTATGGGTCACTGGATTCGGACAATCCGTAGACCGGAAATCGGCCTATGCCGGCGCATATGCTAAAGTACTTCGCGAGCATGGAATTAAGGCCTATGCTGGCGATCGATTAGACTGATCAGTATTATCCTATAGTGTCTCCGCAAAGGGGCACTATAGGGCTAATATTGGCCTTACAATGGGGATTTAATCATGGGCTTATTCGATATCGCTGTGCTATTATTCTCTCTCGCTGGCGTTTGCCTAGTGATGGAACCGTGGAATTTAGACTAATCATCGGAGACTTTGAAAATGAACGATCAGAAAATTGAATTGCTATGGAATGCTCTACAATTTTACCGTGAGCATGGAATACCGGAAGGAACGGCAGAATATGACGAAGAGTGGAACGACATATGTTCTGCCATGTGGCAATTGATGGAAGAGGCCGGAATGCCTACAGGCGTTGAATACTACGGAGACTGATAAAATGAGCAAAGACGAAATCCGCTATCGTGAGATAGGCATCTTGGGGTCATATCTTGGCCTTACTGCTGCGATCAAACTAGCAACGGAAAACGGCTTACCGTTGGATTGGCAATACTTCGCGAAAAGAATGATAGAATTACAATCACAACACGATCAATTAATGGAGAATTGAAATGAAATCAGTTATAGAACGCAGAGCAGAGTCCTATGCTTTAGGCTGGCATTTGAGCGATTATCCTGATGGCACTCTATCGGGAGACTTTGACGCTATCCTTGAGCGCATCGAAAACGATGAGATTGGCGAAGACATTACGCCATTCGAAGACTATGAAAGATTTCCTGGCTATAAACTAGCAGAGAGCATTGAATCGATGAAAATGTCTCTTATCAATACTTTTAAGGATTCCTAAAATGCTACTAAATAGAAAAGAAGTGTTAGACTTGGCAGATAAAAGACTAGACTATTCAGAATGGAATGATTTTTATGGTCAGGCCGATGACATCGTAGAATTCGCCTATTACGTCATCAAGGCAGAGGAATCGAAACGCCTAGCGGCAGAGTCTAAAAAAGATTGGCTCGCAGAATTGGACACTCTGACAATAAGGACTACACCATGAGATGCCGAGCATGTAATGAGTTAATGAGCGACTATGACGCCACGGTGAGGTCAGTTTTCACTCGCGAATACATCGGACTGTGTAAACATTGCCTTGGAACGATTAAAAGCGACGTTGTTGCCGTTGGCAACGTTGGGTTGATGTCCGACCTTGATGATGTCTACGAAGCCGATACAGAGGAAATTTCAGGCCTTAGCGGGGATTTCCCTGAAGATGACTATTTCGAGGATCGATGGAACGAGCGCTAACAAGGTGGCACGATTCTTGCTATTAAAGACTATATTAACTCTATAGAGCACTATAGTGCTAATGATTATTAACTATTTAATATCTTTTAACATCAATGAAAGGTAGGGCTTCAATGGAAAACGATGATTTAGAGCGTATGTATTGGTTCACCGTGATGGATAGTGCCAAACTGCTCACCACTGCGCACATTGGCATCGATGTGTTTTTATCTGATGTGTATGATTCTGTGATGTCCCTAAATAGCACCGATCCGGCTGTGTTGGATCTGTTATCTATTCTTGACCAAATTAGTCAACAAAGAGAGATAAAAAATGCAAATACAATCGCAGAACAAGTTTTTAAGGCATGAATCCTGTGATTCCTGTGGCTCTAGCGATGGCAAAGCCGTATATTCCGATGGCTCCGGCTATTGCTTTGTGTGTGAGAAGCATTATAAGGCCGATAGCGCCTTTTCCGAGCAATCCTATGCCAAGGTATTACCCATGACCCAGAAAGCCGTTGTAGGCCAAATTAACCCCACTAGCGGTCAATTCCTGAGCATACCTGATCGTGGTATCACCAAAGCCACTTGTGAGGCCTACGGAGTCCGTCAATCGGATGGTCAGCACTACTATCCGTACACCGATGCCAAAGGCACCGAAGTGGCATGGAAGATCCGCACCGTTGCAGACAAGCAATTCCGCAGTCAAGGCAACATCAAGGATGCTCTCTTGTTCGGACAAGCACAATGGAACGCAGGTGGTAAATATCTAACCATTGTGGAAGGGGAACTTGATGCGCTAGCGGCTTATCAGATGATGGGTTCTAAGTATCCAGTCGTATCGATCAAGAATGGCGCACAGTCAGCGGTAAAGGATTGTCAAGCACAGTATGAGTGGATTGACTCGTATGAGGCGATTGTCTTGGCCTTTGATGCTGATGAACCAGGCCGCGAAGCCGCCGCCAAAGTTGCGGAGTTGTTCGGCAACAAAGTCAAGATAATGAAGATGCACCAAGGCTATAAGGACGCCTGTGATTATCTCAAGGACAACAAGTCTGCCGACTTTGTAAAGGCATGGTGGTCTGCTGAACAGTATGTGCCGGATGGCATCGTTGCTGGCTCTAGTCTGCTTGACCTAGTGATGCAGCCGCTAGAGAAGGCGCAAGCGCACTATCCATATGCTGGCTTGAACGGCATGACAGGCGGCATCCGCAGTCAAGAGATGGTCGTGGTTACTGCTGGCTCCGGATTAGGCAAATCTCAATTTATGCGTGAGATCATCTGGCAACTGCTCTGCGAGACTAAGGACAACATCGGCATCATGTTCTTGGAGGAATCAGTCAAGCGCACCGCATTGTCGATTATGTCGCTGGCGGTCAATAAGCCGTTACACTTAGCGGAGGTATCAATTGATGACCGAGAGAAAAAAGAAGCCTTCGATAAGACGCTTGGCTCCGATAGACTTTATTTTTATGATTGCTTTGGCTCTACTGCTATCGATAACATTATCAATCGAGTTAGGTACTTTGCTAAGGGCCTTGATTGTCGCTACATTCTTCTTGACCATGTGTCTATTGTGGTATCTGACCAGTCGCATGGTGACGAAAGAAAAGCGATAGACGAAATTATGAGTAAATTGAGAATGATCGTACAAGAGACAGGCATCACTCTGTTTGTGGTGTCCCACTTAAAGAGGCCGGACGGCGGCAAAGGTCACGAGGACGGCGCAGCCACTAGTCTGTCCCAATTAAGGGGTTCAGGAAGTATTGGACAATTGGCAGATATGGTGTTAGGATTGGAAAGAGCAGCACAACACGAAGATCCAATTGAGCGCAACACAACACGCATTAGAGTTATCAAGAACCGTTACTCTGGAGAGACTGGCAAAGCCTGTGCTGTTCTCTATGACAAGTTTACAGGCCGTATGACTGAAATCAATGAGTCCTCACTTTAGGAGATAAACTTATGACATCCGCAGCACTATTAGGTATCTTTGCATTTGTATCATCAATTCTGAAAGGTCTAAAATGATTCGATCTGAATGGAGCATCAACGCTGCTTTGGCTAATGTCGAAGCACGCGACCGAGAACTTCAAGTGTCAGAAGCAGTCATCGATGATCTGAAACAAGTCATCGAAGATCAGCAAGACGAATTAAATGACCTTGTTCGCTTCATCAAGCGATTCAACCATCCAGAGGAATTCGGACACTTGCTCGACAGTGATGCAAAACAGGCAGTAATGAAAATTCTTTCAATCTATAAGGAGTATGACAAATGAGTATTAAAACAATCGAACTGGAGGTGGATAGTCATGTGGGCTTTGGCGATGAAGGTACTGTTGAGCATTGGGCCTTTGTTGGTCCTAGCGATACTCCTATAATGCACACCGTTGTCAAGTTAGAAGCGATGGCGCAGGAATTCATCGATATGCACCAAGTCGATGGAAAGATTGCTGAGTACCATTTCCGTGAGGCATCAGCACTCTGTAATGGCCTGGAAGATGCTATTGCACTGATTAAGGCAGCGATGCGATGAGCGCATTACTTATCATAGTCACCGGCTGTATCTATGCCTACATCGCAGCAGAGCAGGGTCTCAAAGGCAACATAGCGATGCTGGTGGTCTATGGTGGCTATGCTTTTTCTAACATTGGCCTTTATTGGATGGCAACGAAATGAACCTGATACCGTTTCTGTACATTATGCTTGCAACTGTTTTATTTGGACTATGGAGGTCTTATCGTGAAGGTTAGTGGCGTGCCCTATGAAGTTGAGTTACCATTTGGTTTAGACGAGGCGTCAGTCATCGCTGAGTTAGAGCGTGAGAATGCTATGATGCGAGCACGGATGGAGCGACTTGAAGACGAAGCCAGAACCGCTAACGAGTTGGCGAACCGGCTTAATATTCAATTGATTAACCTGCAGAACAGCCTAAAGGACGATCTGAAGTGACGCCGTGTAAGAAAGTCTGCCAACTGGACGACAATATGTGGTATTGTAAGACTTGCTTTAGGACAGTCAACGAAATCTCCAATTGGATTTTCTACACAGACGAACAGAAGTGTGCTATCATGCATGAGTTAGAGCAACGAAAGGAAGAATATGAAGCCTATAAGCGTCACTTCGGTGATGAATAAGAACGGCGTACTTACATTGTATGTACTGACAGATGACGGAACTTTACTGAAAAAGAGCGAAGATGAAAGCAGATGGACCGAAATCGATGCTATTCCTGGACATAGAAACGAACAGCCAAGCCAGCCAGATTTGGCTAGTAGTAACAAAGGACGCAAAAAGCGGGGAAGTTAAATGTCATCGCAAGGCAGACACTTTATTAAAAATGTTAGAGGCCAAGCCGTTGCTAGTAGCGCACAACGGAATCGGATTCGATTACCCAATCTTGAACAGGCTATGGAATACGAAGATCGTTCCGTCGATGTGCATAGACACCCTAGTCATGTCAAGGCTGATGAACCCAAACCGAGAGGGAGGACACAGCCTCGCAAACTGGGGCAGCATTCTAGGATTACCAAAGATTGAATTCACTGACTTTGATGCCGGCTGGTCTGAGGAAATGCAGACCTATTGCATCAGGGATGTGGAGTTGTTGGAGAAGGTTTATAAACGCTTACTAGAGGAGCAAAAACATTATGGTTTCGAAGAGCAAAGCATCGAACTTGAACACAAAGTCGCAATCATCGTCAACAAGCAAGAGCGAAACGGTTTTAAATTTGATCTGCCTAACGCTATGGTCCTTCTGGCAGGACTTAAAGATAAAATGGGCACAATTGAGGCATCCCTACAGTGTATCTTTCCGCCAATCGTCACCGCCAGAGTTAGTGAGAAAACAGGAAAAAGTCTCAAAGACCATATCGAAGTCTTCAACCCAGGCTCGCGGCAGCAAATCGCCAAGCGCCTCCAAGAAAAAGGCTGGTCCCCGAAAAAGTTTACCGAAAAAGGCTCGGTGATCGTTGATGAGACAACATTGGCTGGAGTTGATATACCAGAAGCAAAGGCCATCGCTGAGTACCTACTCATTCAGAAACGGGTGGCTCAGATTGAGTCATGGATTGAGCATACGACTGAAGACCAACGGATTCACGGTAAGATCATCACCAACGGCGCAGTTACGGGACGAATGACACACCACAGTCCTAACATGGCGCAAGTGCCATCAGTTGGCTCTGAGTACGGTGCTGAATGCCGCAGTCTGTTCACTGTGCCGAAAGGCTACAAACTTGTTGGTGCAGACGCTAGTGGCCTTGAGTTGCGTATGCTTGCTCACTATATGAAGGATAAAGACTATGTCAGCGAAGTTGTATCGGGTGATGTGCACACCAAGAATCAAAAGGCAGCAGGTTTGGAAACTAGAGCGCAGGCCAAAACTTTTATCTATGCCTTGCTATACGGTGCGGGGGCTTCCAAGATCGGGAAGATTACTGGTGGTGGAGCAAAAGAGGGTCAAAAACTCATCGATTCTTTTCTTAGGAACACGCCAAGTCTGCGAACTCTTCGTGAGAAAGTTGAAAGGCTCTCCCAAAAGGGATATGTACCAGGTCTTGATGGACGCAAACTATTCATTAGGTCCGCGCACGCAGCACTCAACACGCTCCTTCAAGGTGCTGGTGCGATAGTGATGAAAAAGGCTCTGGTTGTGCTGGATGAGTCAATCAGGAAAGAAAAGTTAGATGCCAAGTTTGTCGCCAATGTGCATGATGAATGGCAGATAGAAGTCTCAGAAATACACGCACAAAGAGTAGGGGAATTAGCGGTTGACAGTATCAAAAAGGCTGGTATAATGCTGAACCTTCGCTGTCCTTTGGACGGTGAATACAAGATTGGCAACAATTGGGCGGAAACACATTGAAACATCTTGACTTATTTAGTGGTATTGGCGGCTTTGCTTTAGGACTTCAGTGGGCCGGTTCTTATGAGACTATTGGTTTTTGCGAAATAGATAAAGCAGCACAAAAAGTATTGAAAAAGCATTGGCCTTCTGTACCAATTTATGATAATGTCAAAACATTGAAAGGATCTGACATTGGAGCAGTTGACATTATTACCGGAGGATTCCCATGTCAAGACATCAGCCTTGCAGGAAAAGGAGCAGGTCTTTATGGAAAGCGCTCAGGACTATGGTTTGAGTTCCACAGGCTCATCAAAGAAACGAGACCAAAGTGGGTCATTGCCGAAAATGTTTCAATGCTTCGATCTAGAGGATTGGATCAAGTGCTCAGGTCGCTCTTTGAGATCGGGTACGATGCGGAATGGCATTGTATACCCGCTTCAGCCGTTGGTGCGCCTCACCGCAGGGACAGAATCTGGATTATTGCCTACCCCAACAACAATGGGCAATCAACTGGCTCCGTCTATGATGAAACACCGAGGTTGTCAATTACTATCAAAAATGGCAGGTGGCCCAGGTGGAGTGGTGAGCCCAAAGATGTACGAATGGCTAATGGGCTATCCAGAGGAATGGACAGAATTAAACAACTTGGAAACGCCATCGTTCCTCAAATAGCACAAATAATATCAGAAAGTATTTTAGATTATGAAAAAAGAACTAAGTAAAGAATTTGAAGATCCTGAATCGGCAATTATGATCGCCGTGATCGGCAACGAGGTCCATGTGGCGTATTCTATGGACTTGTCTGGCGACTACGAAGAAATACTTGACATTCTGGAAACTGCTGCTATACTAGTTGCTACAGAGCAGCAAAAGAAGTCCAACGACAGTGTTCATTAACCTTAAAGGAGATAATTAAATGAACGACCTAGCAAAACCAGTGAAGATCAAAGCCACAGTGATGTGGTGCTTCCATAACAAGCCTAACGATATGTCAGGCAAGTTTCAATTAGATTTGTGTAATCTGTCTGACAATGCTGTTCAGGCATTAGAAGGACTTGGCCTTGAAGTGCGTAAGCGTGAAGACAAGCCAGAGAAAGGCTTCTACATCACTTGCAAGAGCACTGTGCCGATGAAAGTATTCGACGCTAGTGGCAACGATTTGAACAATGTTGCTATTGGTAACGGATCTACAGCAACCGCTGTAGTTGGTGCTTATTCGTGGACGTTTAAGAACAAGAAAGGTACTTCTGCGTCCTTGACTAAGTTGGTAGTTGATAACCTGGTTGCCTACGATGCGCCTGAAGCATCTGCGGAAGCCGAAGAAGTTCTGTAAACATAACCGAAAGGATAATTATGTACGTCGTTCGATTCAATGGTAAAAAAATGTCTCTCAAAGTCTTTGCTGGCCTGAGCAACTATGAAAAGGCTCGCAATGCACTGCGTAAATACCTTCGTGCTAAAGGACTGAGCCGTAATCACGGACAACTCGGTTACTCTATCGCTAAGGTATAATCAATGATCGCACTTGTTGATGGCGACATTGTTGCCTACACTATCGCTGCTGGTTGCGAAGAGTATGACGACAAAACAGCCCTCAGCAAGTGCTCTGAATATCTTGAGGAATTGGTCTACGTTCATGCTGGCTGCGATGATGCTGAAGGATGGCTCACCGGCTACCAGAACTTCCGCATCCAGATAGCGAAGACCAAGCCCTACAAAGGCAACAGAACAGGCGAGAAACCGAAGCATTTAGACCTATTGCGTGATTATCTTAATTCTGCTTGGGCCTTTCCGGTAGAGCAGTTTCAAGAGGCTGATGACGCAATCGGTATAGCAGCATATTCGCTAGAGCCAGAAGAGTACGTGATTTGCACCACGGACAAAGACTTGAACATGATCCGTGGATGGCACTACAATATGAAGCGAAATCAGAAGTTCTGGGTTGATGAAGACGATACGATGTATGCTTTCTACACACAAGTCCTGACCGGCGATCGTGTAGACAACATACCAGGATTGCACGGAATCGGCCCAAAGAAGGCAGAGAAGATTTTAAAAGGCTGTAAGACTGAGGACGCCTTATACGAAGCAGTATTAAAGGCTTATGACAACGATGAAGACTATTTAACGGAGCAAGCGAGTTTACTATGGATTCGAAGAAAGCCAAATCAGGTCTGGAGAAAGCCCCGATAATCTATGTCGAATGGGTGGACGCTGTAGCAGATGTGGAATGGAACGAAAAAGTCAAAGCGGAGGTACACAACTGCTTTACCATCGGCTATGTCGTCGATGAAAACGCGGAAGCAATCTGCATCGCTAGTACCGTCAGCATGGACTCCAGCAACGCACGTATGCACATCCCGAAACAATGGATTAAAAACAGAAAGGAAGTCAACATTGAAGCCGTCTTCAGCGAAAGCAAAAGGCCGAGTTCTTCAGCAGGCCGTAAGAGACTTAATAATAGCAAAGTTCGATCTGGAGCCTGATGATGTTCGTTCAGTTAGCATGGGCGTGTCAGGGGAAGACTTGCTACTTAGTCCAGCAGCCAGACGGAAGTTACCAATCAGTGTGGAATGCAAGTCAAGAGCAAGCATCTCAGTTTACGGACACTATCAGCAAGCAAAGGACAACGCCAAAGGATACGAGCCAGTTCTCGTCATCAAGCAAAACCGAGATAAGCCCCTGGTTGTGGTAGACTGTGTGTATTTCTTTAACCTATTGAGGAGAGTAAATGAAGACGTTTAAATTTTTTTATGAAGATATTGAGTATGTTGGTGATAACGACAACTGGCCTCATACCACCACAATTAAAACAACTCACGAATTTGATGACACTACCACATGGGTTCCGGTGCTGTATCAGTTTGCAAAGTTTTTAGAGAGCACTGGTTACGTCGGTGTAATAGATAAAATCCAAGTTCAGGATAACTACGGAATGAATATCGACTGTGGATTTGAGACTTTTACTACCGAAGAAGACGACATTGTTGGAGTAGCAAAAGTAGGTACTCCTGAGTGGGATGAAGCAATGGGAGAACTTAATACGTATCTTAATTCTTTAAGTAAAAAAGAAAAAGACGACATTGACAGTATTCTTGACAACAAGGACAAGGACGCACAATGAAACTGCTAATGCTGGACATCGAAACGTCACCTATGACGGCTCACGTATGGGCTTTGAAGGATCAGTATATCCAGCCAGAGCGCATCATTGATTCGTCCTACGTGATGTGTTGGGCAGCAAAGTGGCACGGCAAGAAAGAAGTGATGTTTGATTCGGTTTACAAAACCAACAAGCCTAAAGTAATGCTGCAGCGTATTCACGACCTTATCTCTGAGGCCGATGCTGTTGTGCATTACAACGGCAGTCGCTTCGATATGCCGATTCTCAATAAAGAGTTTCTGCTGCATCATTTAGCGCCACCAGCGCCTTACAAGCAAGTGGACCTGCTGCGAGTGGTTCGCAAAGAGTTTCGCTTTCCTAGCAACAAATTAGACTATGTGGCACAGCGCCTTGATCTTGGCTCCAAGACATCGCATGAAGGATATCAGTTGTGGGTCAAGTGCATGAACAAAGACCCTTCCGCCTGGAAGGTTATGGAGAAGTATAACAAGCAGGACGTTGTTTTACTGGAGAAAGTCTATGATCGTTTGCTCCCTTGGATTAAATCTCATCCTAATCATAACCTCTACGGAGGTGCAGGTTGCCCCAACTGTGGAAACCATAGTCTGCAAAAGCGAGGATTCTCCTACACAACCACAGGAACCTTCCAAAGATTCCAATGCACGAGTTGCGGAAGTTGGTCCAAATCCACCAAAGCAATAAAGGAGCACGCCAGTGTCACAGCAGCATAAAACATTGGGCGACTACATCGCCAGCAAACAAGTCGGCGGTAGCCACTATCAGGTCGGCATCCAGCCGTGGGATGTCTTCATGGAGTGGAAGTTAGATCCGTGGCTGTGCAATGTGGTAAAATACGTACAGCGCCATGCACGTAAGAATGGCGTTGAGGACTTGGAGAAGGCAAAGCATTACTTAGAGTTTGCAATTGCTAATTACGATCGTATCAAAGAAATTTATTATAAGTAACAACTGTATTAAAGAACTTTTAAATGAAAAGACTATTCATCAGTTTTAGCGGCGGTAAAACAAGCGCATATATGACGCATAAGATTTTATCTAGTCCCAAAAAAGATGAATACGACGAAATAGTTGTAGTGTTTGCTAATACAGGCCAAGAGCACGATAAAACATTAGATTTCGTCAATCAATGCGATAAACACCTGGGATTTAACACCGTCTGGATTGAGGCCGAAGTAACACACGAAAAAGGAACTGGAATTCGTCCTAAAATAGTTACTTTTGAAACCGCAAGCAGAAACGGTGAGCCATTTGAAAATGCAATTAAAAAGTACGGCATCCCAAATATGATTTCTCCGCAGTGTACAGCGCGGCTAAAAACAGATCCAATGCACTATTACATTAGAAATGTTCTTGGTTGGGGTAAAGACTATGAAACCGCTATTGGAATCAGAACAGACGAGACTAGACGAGTATCTAAAACAGCAACCGACAATAAAATAGTTTATCCGTTGATTGATTGGTTTCCTTCTGATAAAATAGATGTTAATGACTTTTGGGAAGATATGTCATTTACGCTTGAAATCAAAGAACATCAAGGAAACTGTAAATGGTGCTGGAAAAAAACTACTAGTAAGCATTATAAAAATTTAGAAGAAAATTATGACTGGTACGATTTTCCAGATCGCATGGAGAAACTTTATAGCACAGTTAGAACAGATGGTGACGGAAATCCCCAATACTTCTTCAGAGGAAAGAAGTCTACAGAGATGCTTCGTAACGAATGGAAGGAAGTAAAGTTTACTAATCAGCGTCAGATTCAGTTGTTCGACGCAGATGAAAACAGTGGTTGTGCAGAAAGTTGTGAATTATATGAAACTATTTTACAGGGGTAAGGGATGTCTTTAACA
>Ga0255172_1000276_pt1 | contig 17412 bp, 22 predicted proteins | sample Atl_Yuk_RepC_8d_FD_189952 | JGI IMG/M metagenome (GOLD analysis project Ga0255172, IMG submission 189952) | Freshwater microbial communities from Altamaha River, Georgia, United States - Atl_Yuk_RepC_8d | ecosystem: Environmental > Aquatic > Freshwater > River | place: USA: Georgia | collected... | reverse complement strand
AGAAAGCCAGTTCCGTGGCTCTGCGCTTGGCAAACGTGCCAAAGCTTTGCTTGCTGACCGCACCAAGATTACTGAAGATGAGTTAGCCAAGGTCAAGCGCGGTATTGAGATTCGTAAGAAAACCGACCTCAACGATTTGCGTGGCGTGTCAGAAAAAGGCGCGAGTATTCTGGCCAACCGTGGGTCTACGGGCACTGCCGATCCCGGGTTTAGTAAAGCCAAGAACGGCGCGCAGGCACTTACATACATCATTAACACCACAAAGAATCCGTTCCAAAAGTTTTTGGCTCAACGCCTGCGTTCTTTTGTTGGTAACGTAAACTTTGTTGTGGTCGAGCAAGGTGACCCCCTTCCACAGCAGTTGCAAGACAGCCTCGAAGATTGGGAAGATGCGCGGGGCGTATTCTTTGCTGGCACAAGAACCAGTAAACCGACTATTTATGTGCGTGGCGCTAGCTTTGGGGAAGACCAAGGCGTAAACAACATCACCGTCCTGCACGAGCTACTGCACGCCGCAACAAACGCAAAGATCAATCTGGGGATGATTGCAAGGGCCCGTGGGGTCTCTATGGATGCGGCGCTGACTCGATTCATCGGCGACTTAACTTCTCTGATGGAAAACGCAAAGATCAACTATGAGCGCATGCGTGCCTTGGGGTTGCTGTCTCCTGAGATGCGAGTGCTCGTTGAGTCCATGGGTGAAGTAGACCCACAAACCGGGGAAGTCACCTCCGATATTTTTGAGCTCCCCCAAGAGTTCTTGGCCTACGGCATGAGCGATGAGAATTTCCAAGACTTCTTGGACAGCATCGAGGGCGTGACAAAAGAAGAATCCGGTTGGAGTCGTTTCACCCGCATGATTGCTAACCTATTCGGTTTGGGCAGGGGCAATTACACTTTGTTATCTGACTTGATGCACGTGACCGACAGCATCCTCACTTCTCGCAAAACGAAAGAAATGCGGGGGATCGAAAAGGACATGGCGTCGGAAGAGGAAATCTTTAAACAAGCCAAGAAGGTGCGTCAGAAGAAGCAGAAGGTGGATGCGCTTACCGTTAAGTTGCAGAAGTCCAATCTCGCCGACAGCATCCGCAACGAGACCATCACCGACTTGACCAAGTTGCGTGACCAGAACGAGTTTGTCGATGTGATGGTGTCGGGCTGGAAGTCCTTCACCCTCAAGTCTTTGCAGCAGTTGCTCCCAGCGTTGCAAACAGAAACCATTGTGGCTTGGGCTGATCGCCTCGGTATCAAGGGCATCACAGAGGCATGGCAAGGTATCAGTGACATGAGCGCGATGCGTAACAAGCGCACGAACGCCATGATTAAGGTCGCCGACCGACTCCAAGAGTTGGCTTCTAAAGATGCGGACCAATACCAGAAGCTGGCCAACGTGATGCACGCCACCACGTTGTCGTCCTACGACCCAAGCACTGCCACTACTCCTAACCCACGACTCGACAAGTTGTGGAACGGCCTGACTGATACAAGCAAGCAGTTGTACACCGAGGTGCGTGACTTCTATAAACAGAATCACGAGCTGTATCACATGCTGCTGGAAGAGCAGATTAATCAGTCGAAGCTACCAAAAGAAGCCAAAGTTCGACTCATGGCGTCGATCAGAAAGATGTACGAAGAAGGTAAGAAGCTGTATCCGTACTTCCCACTGATGCGCTACGGTCAGTACTGGGCTCGCGTCGGCAAAGGCAAGAGCGGTGAATTCCAAATGTTTGAGAGCGCTTTCGACCGAGAGCGTTTCTTGCGCGCCCGCGTGCGTCAACTCAATGAGTCTGGAGATACACGCACCCTTGAAAAGATGATTGAAGACGGAGACATTGACTCCGGTAACGATTTGACCAACGCCCGCAAACAAGACATGGATGCGAGCGCCATGCTCAAGGAAATCTTTGAGACCATTGACTCCGGCTCCAGAAGTTCTTCTATTGTGGATGACTTTGGAAACGTTGTTGGGGACAAAATCATTGGAGATGCTGACAAGCTCAAGGACGAGATTTATCAGTTGTACCTGCACACGCTCCCAGAGCGCAGCTTCCGCCGCAAGTACATGCACCGTCAAGGTAAGGCTGGTTTTGGTGGCGACATTCACCGCAACTTCGTGGTGTCTGGTACAGACTCGGCTAGCCAGTTGGCTCGCTTGAAATACGGCCCACGCATCATGAACCAGATTGAGCGTGCGCAATCTTCGTTGCAAGGCAACCCCGACAAGGCACGTTTGGGTGAGTTCGTCACCGAAATGCGTATTCGCACAGAGCAACAAGTTCGCCCTGACCCAGAAAGCAGCATTGGTTTTGCAGCTTCCAACTTGATTAACAAGTCGGCGTTCTTGTGGCTGATGACTTCGATCAAGACCATGGTGTCTCAGTTCACAGCTATCCCTATCTTCGTAGCTCCTGTGCTGTCGTCCAAACACGGCATGGTCAAGACTGCTGCGGCTCTGGGTAAGTCACTGAACATCTTCAACGGTTTGGGCATCACCGACAAAGATGGCAAAGTTATGATGCCGACTATGTCCAACCTGACAAGTTTGACCGCTGACGAGAAGCGCGCTGCGCAATACATGCTCGACCATGGCATCAGCGAAACCACACTGGCCTACGACTTGGGCAACCGTCGCAACGAAGCAACTGCTCTCAACCAGAGCACAGCGCGTAAGGTTCTCCGTGGTACCGGCAACGCTATGACTGCGTTGTTCCACCATGCCGAGCGCATGATTCGTGAGCTGACGTTCATGACTTCGTATCGCTTGAATAGAGAAAAAGGCAAGACGCACGAGCAAGCCCTGCGTTTAGCCGAGCAAGAAAGCCACGAGGCGTTGGGTAACTATCACGCTTCAAACCGCCCACGTGGTTTGCTGGCGGACCAAGAACATAGAGTGCTGTTGGATGCGCACAAGCCGTTGGGCCGTTCGTTGTTCCAGTTCAAGATGTTCCCTGCGTTTGTGACTACTTACTTCATGCGTAACTTCTACCGTGCCATTTCGTTGGAGTCGGACCGACAAGTTCGTAAAGAAGCCGCACAGCAGCTCATCGGCTCGCTCATGATGTCTTACGCACTGGCTGGCATGGTTGGTATCCCCGGTATTAGTTTTGCTATGGGTATCGCACAAGGCATCTTGAATGGTTTGCGTGGTGACGATGAGGACGATCCGTTGGAAGGCCGCGACTTGGAGTTCTGGTTCCGCAACATCTGGCTGCCTAAGACTTTCGGTAATGTGAAGGTCGGCGACCACACGCTCGATGAACTGCTTGACCGTGGCTTAATTGCCGCGCTAACCGGCTACGACATTAGCAGCAGCTTGTCGATGAACAACATGTGGTTCCCCGAAGTAAAAGAAGGCGCTACTGCTTCTGCGGAAGTGCAAGACTACTTCATGTCTTTGGTCGGCCCCGGTGCATCGCTGTTTGTCAAACAAATTCCCAAGGCGGTGGACTACTTCAACCAAGGCAAGATTTTCCAAGGTATGGAGACTCTGATGCCTGCTATCTTCCGTGCGCCGATGACTGCGACACGCTACGGTATAGAAGGTGCAACCACTACTTCTGGTGCGATCATCAAGGACAAGGATGAGTTCACTCAAGGCCAGCTCATTGCGCAGTCACTGGGCTTTGCAACCGAAGGGCTCCAAGCACGACGCGAGGCTATCTTCAAACTCCAAGGCGAGGTATTGAAAGTTAAGCGTGAGCGCACCTCCCTGCTTGACCGCCTAGAGTTGGAGATGGACAAGGGCAGTGACGAAGACGTGGGCAAAGCGTTTGAGAACATCTTCAAGTTCAACTCAAAGAACCCCATTAACTCTATCAGTGGCGATGACATGTCGGCTTCGCTGAAGAAACAAATGGAGCGCAAGATCAAGTCTGATCGTGGCTTCCCCATCGACAAGAAGTTCTATCCGCAGCTCATCGAAATCCTTGAGCCGAGCTCCAAGAAGCTGGAACGCGAAGCACAGACAGCAAAGGAATAAAAAATGCCCCGCACTAGGCGGGGCATAAAGTCTCAGAGGAGAACCATGAAACAACCGTGGTTAGTTTATGTCATTCCCTCCAGACGCGCAATCCTTTGATGCCATCTTCGATGGTCACCTTGGTTAGAACTTTGATCTTCAGTCGCCGACAAACTCGGGCTAACTCCTTCCGTGCTGCCTCGTGGTCAATGCAGGGTACAAAAAAGGAGTAGCCGCGCCGGAACTTAGCCCAGTTAATTCGGTACGTCACCGTCTCGATCTGCATCGGCTTCGGGCTCCACAGGGACGAGGTTGTCAAAGTTCTTCGTGTTGAAGTGCAGGGCACGCACGGCGGGGGAGTTCATCTTCATGCCCTTAGACATGCGCTTGTTGATGGTGTCGATGAAGATACCCTCGTTGTGCAGTTGTTTGAGCGCGTCGCGGTAGTGGATTTGATACTTGACGCAGTACTCTTTGAACGCCTTGGCTGTGACGAACAGATCGCAGGTATCGGGCTCGAAGCGCAGCAACAACTCACCCTTGGGTTCGGTCAGAGGCAGGGCTTCCATATTCGTGCGTGCATCCGCAACACCATTAACCACCAAAGCGTTGACCATGTGGCTGTTGATGAAGTCGCCGAGCATAGACACAGGGCTGCTCTGGGGTGGGGTCACCTCTTCGCGCATCTCGCCGAGCATGCCGATCAACCAATCGTAGACTGCTTTCATGTCGTAGTCGTGCAAGCCGAGGCTCTTGGCAATCAAACCACCGGCGATATTGCAAGCGGCGATAGCTGACCAGAAGCGCTCCCGTGCGGTGAACTGCACCTGCTTGTCGATCTTGGCTTGGATTTGGCGCAACAGGCCTACGGCCTCTTCCAAGTTGTTGACGAGCCACTCGGCGTAAATGTCACCAGCGTGCCCGTAGTTCTCCATCATCTGATGGTCGAACATCTGCTTACCTTCTTCCACGCTGATCGCTGTGCTGGGCTCAATCTTGTACTCAAGCAGACGCATGGATTCGCCGTCGGGTGAGTTCTTTGCCGAGCCAAGTTTCTCGTAGAAGCTGGCGTTGGATGAGGCCAAGGTCATGTTGTTCCACTTGGTGTGGTTGGCACGCAGCTCGTTGCTGTGCGACTTGACTCGGTCTTTGCCCCGCCCTTGGGAGATGCTGTACGCCAAGTCTGAGAACTCCATGGCGCTCGTGTTGGTGATCTCGTCGATTGTGTTGGGCAAGTTGTTGTGGATGCCGAGGCGCATCATCTTTGCGTTGAGCGTGTCCTTCCACATGGACGACAACTCTTTGGGGTGGCCCCATACGCTGTTACACATAAACAGTGCCGTTGACTTACCCGAGCCCGACGACTTGTGAATGACGTTGATGATCGCGCCACTCAAGCCAGTGAACTTCAACAGAGGCGAACCAAATGCTGTCAGTGCGGCAAACGCATTGGGCTCCAGACCCTCACGGGCGTACATGTTGAACACTTCTTTCCACTTATCGAACGAGCCAGTCGGCACCATCTTCTCGGCGAATGACTGCGTGTGGCTTGAGGGCGGGCTATAGAACACCCCGTCCTTTGTGATTTCTCTGTCGCCGACAATGAACTTGCTGTCGTTGTCTACCCATCCAAACTGTGTTCTCATAACTTCTGCCTTCCTCACATATTGCAGGTTCTTCATAAAAGCCACGACGAACATCGCCAGCAGCTCATGTTGTTTTTGTGTCGCCATCACACCATGGTGTGACAGTTGCTTGCGCAGCTCATCTTTCGTAGATATGGACGTCGCCGGAATTGCAAACTCCTTGACTCCGTCGTGTGGCAGGTGCAGTCTGAACAACGCAATCTCACCCAGCTCGGGGTCTTTCATGCGCTTGACTACATACAGGTCATGCTCGTACACCAACGCTGGTTCGTCCTCGTCGCTCTCTGACTTGCGCCAAATACCGCCCTTGGCGCCGCGGAAAAAAGGAAACGGATACTCTGGAATACGGTAGCGATTAGTGTCCGCCATGAATTCCGCATCTTCGCCTTCAGTCGGCTCAACCTCAACCACGTACTCACCGTCTTCCACCTCAGCCTGCGCAATCTCGATGCCGAGCACGATGGGCGACTTGATCTTGCCTTTGTGTTGGCAGCCAGCGCACCCGCTTGGGTACAGCTTCTCGAACGTGGCGCAGTGGTGCGGCCCTGCGTTTGCAATCAGCTCGGTTACCTTCTTATCAACCTCGGCTGGGTTGTAGTCTGGGTGCTGGCTTGACATCATATGCGCCGCTTTGTCTTTGTCCACGCAGAACGCAGCAATCGACAGGGCTGAACGCCACAGGGGTTCCTCGATAGAGTCTTGGTTTTGGTAGCAGTAGTTGAGTTGCTGGCAACCGTTCTCCGCCTTAATCATGATGTTCTTGAACCGCTTCACCTTGTTTTGCATCAAGGCTTCCATCATTGGGCTGATGGTCGGCAAGAAATCAGGCAGCTCATCGACTGGGTCGGGTGCGCCGAGTAGCTCTTTCCACTGGTCGTAGGTCAGGACTTGCGTGTGCTCGTTGAGCACAGTCACTTCCATCGGTTCTTCTTTTTTGAAGTTGTATGTTCCGGGCACTCGCAATACGCGAGAAGCTTCAAACACAGAGGCGTCAACAATCAACCCGTTTTCAACGCACAACTCACGCAGTCGGCTCGACAGCGGTTGCCAATCACGCCGATCAATGGTCGCATCCAACAGCCAGTATGCGTGCACACCGTAGCCAGAACTAACCAAGATGGGGCGGGGCAGACCCACCGTTTTGCAAAATGTTTTTAGCGCGTCTAGGCCGAGTTGCTGTGTCAGGTATCCAGCAATCTTGCCTTTTTCATCGGGAACTCCCTTGGTCGGGCCACAGTCAATGTCCATCCACAGTGCTTTGAAGAACTGTGCGTTGTCGTGCTTACGGTTGTTAAGTGGGCCGAACTTGGCGCACCCGAAATACACGTCAAACTTGTTGGCAACTAAGTGCTCGATTTGGGCTTGTGCTTCTTCTCTTGTGTCGTAAAACTTTTGGTCCGGATACTTCCCATAGCCAAACACGCAATACCGTCCCTCGGGGGGCAGCACGGTGTCGAGTAAGTCAAAGTTGGACATGTCTGTTTCTTTTGGAGACGGCAAAGCTGGGGGCCGAAGCCCCCGTCAATGCACGGATTTATTTTCGTTTCTTGAGGCGAGGAATCAGACGCTCGATCTGTTCGCAGTGGGACCGGCTTGGGGTAGTGGTACCCCAGAACCAGTTGTAAATTGTTGCCCGACTAACATCAAGTCGCCGAGCAATAACGTCCACAGGAATTTCGAGTTCGATGCACTTGCGCCCAAGGAGTACGCCCCACGACTCATTAGAAGCCGCTTTGTTGGCCTCGACGAGTCGGTGGCTGTATCCGTAGCTCATGCTTACTCCTCGTCAGACCAAGCTTTGACCACGTCGTCCAAACCCTTCTTGGCAGTTGGGGTTGGCTTCTCAGCCTTTGTGCTTTCGCGCTTGGTCGGCTCGGCCACTGCTTCTTCCGCTTTAGGTGCGGCAGCAGGTGCAGCGAGTGCTTGTTGTTTACCAGCCATGTCAGCTTGGTATGGAGTCATGGTCACCAGCTTTTGGGTTTCTGGCTTTTTAGCGGCTTCGCTTGTCACCGCGTACTCTTGCTTGTTGATGAAACGCGCAGGTGTAAACAAAACAGACTGGTTGTCGTTGTTCTCGTTGAAGCTCAATGTGGTCACCACATAGTCCAAGCTCTTACCGTTGTTGGCCAAGTACTTGGTGTAGTTTTCAAAGGTGTGCGAGTTGTCGCCGACGCCTTCACCGAACAATGACTTCGATGCCAAGTTCAACTGATAGACTTCGCCTTCCAAAGAAGTACCAAAATCTTCCACCAAGTTCACAGCGATGCGGCGTGAGTAGCGGCAAGCCTTCGAGGTACCTTGGCCAGAGCCTTTGATGTTCTGTGCGCATGTGTCGCAACGGCTAGCTTGGGGTGCGCTAGCACCAGCATCAGGAGACACGCCATCGTTAGAGAAGCAGTCGGGTGCGCTTGGGTCGGCATCGGGTGTCCATGCCTTCGCGTAGAAGATACGACCGACTTTAGGTGATGCGTTCACAATCACCACATCAAGGTTGCCCTTGACTTTACCCATCTCTTCACCGCCGACCATCTTGCGGAAGATGCCGTTCTTAGGGACGATGCGCTTGGCACCAGTCTTGCCAGCGAGGGCTTTGGTTAATTCACTGACGCCAGCAGTTTGCAGGAAGTCGGGCAGGTCTTGGTTCAAAAGTGCGATGTTACTCATTTAGTTTCTCCGTTTAAATTGCAATCCATTCACCCTTGTGGATGACATACTGTGTATCAAGTTCCCAGTCACACCACGTTATGATGTGCACGACGTGAGGAAAAGCGTTCTTAAAGAACTCAATAGTTCCCTTCATATCTGTGCAGTTGCCAATAGGCACATATACGTGGCCCGTGTGTTTTTCGTAGTCGTATTTGACGGTTTCAACCGCGCATCCAAATAGGTCACTCATTTCATTTCTCCAGTTATTTAGCACGTCTAACGACGATGGTGTATTCGTTTTCAACATTCAAGCCCATGGGCATGACGTCGGGGTTCTCGTGAAGGAAGTCCTTCATGTTGGTTTGGTGCAGTCGCTTCTCAAGTAAGCCGAACGCGTCGTGCTCTTTGATGAAGGTGTACATAGAATCCCAATCGCCCGTCCAGTACTTTGACTTGACCGAACGAATGATCGTCCCATGTGGTGTCTTGATGCTGTCGGCGCCGAGCTCTTTGCATGATTCCAGCATTTGCTCTGCAAGCATCTTCTGTTGCTCTTCGAGGTCTTTGTCTTCGTTCTCAAACTCGCGCTTGAGTTCCGAGCGTTTGTCTCGAATCTTCAGATAAATCGACGTCAGCCGATCTAGGTCTGGCCGTTCGGCCACTTCATTTTCTTCACTCATCTAACTCTCCGTTGGTTAAAGGGAAACCGACTATATCACAACTTTAGACATTGTCAACATCTACAGAAGAAATTTCTTGTCGGTACAAATCAATGATTTGTTGGTGGTTGGATACGTTCCCCCGAAGCATCGCATAGGCGCGGCGTTCGGTTTGGCTCCCACAGATGTGCACGATGGTCATGGGGTTGACCTGACCGGGACGGTCAATGCGTGCGTTAGCCTGAAGATAAGTCTCCACGCTGGTACAGGGAGCGTACCAAATGATTGTGTCGGCGGCAGTAAGGGTAAGCCCATGTGATGCCGCTTGTGGTTGAATGATGAGAACCTTTGTTGTCGGTTGCGTCTGGAAGTTGGTAACAATTTCGGTCCTGCGGTTGACTGGCACTTCACCGTTAATAACGTCACACGATATGCCATGCTTGAGCAGGTGGTTCTTGAGCAGCTCGATTGTGTGCGTGAACGGCACGAACACCAGCACCTTGTTACTGCACTCGTCGATGACTTCCTGCACCACGTTCAATCGGTTGGATACATCAAAGTCCACCACTTCACCCGTATCGGTGTAGATTGACCCGCAAGAAATCTGTAAGAGTTTGTTAATCATCACCGCCGCGTTGACCGCGCTGATTTCTTCACCGGCTGCTTCGATCAACATTTGACTTTTAAGCAGTTTGTAAAATCCCATCTGCTGCGGGGTCAACGGCGCGTCACGATCAACGAACGTCAACGGGGGCAAGTCAAGACACTGCTTCTTCTCAAAGCGAATGGCTGGTTGCAAGATGGTGTGCACAGTGGCTTTGGCGGTCGGCTTCGGAATCCACTTGAACTTGGTGATCTGCGCCATAACCTGATCGCGGAACTGCCCGTAGAACATCGGCACTCCCTTGGGGTTGATGAGCTTGGCCAAGCCGTAGGCGTCCAGTGGTGATTGAGCTGCTGGCGTACCAGTAAGCATCCACAGACCCTTGACCGTCTTGAGAATGTCGCGCATGGTCTTCCACCGCACAGTCTGCGCGTTCTTGTATGCCGAGGCTTCGTCCACCACGATGAGGTCGAACCCACCGTTGATGATCTCGTCCTTGACAATCTGCACGCCGTCAAAGTTGATGATGACGAACTCGGCCCCACCCCTGATGATCTCTTTGCGCTTGGCGGCGCTACCATGGGCTACGGACACCGTGCGATGCAGAGAAAACTTAAACAAGTCCTGTTGCCATGCCGAGCGCATGATCGACAACGGGCACACCACTAACACTCTCTTCACTACACCTAACTTCATCAAATAATCGACTGCCCAGATAACCGATGCAGTCTTGCCTGTCCCTTGCTCGTTGAAACAAAACGCTTTCCTGTTGGTTGTTAAGAACTGCGCTGTTTGTTTCTGGTGAGCGAATGGCTCGAAGCCGTGGGGACGAGGCCAGTCATATTCCGCTAATGTCATTGGGGTACTTTAATTCTGTATTGCTCGGTTAATCGGTTTATGTCAAGGCAGTCAAGTTGCCGTAGGTCCGCCAGAATAGGGAAGAAAAAATCATCCTCCCATACATCCAACGCATCTACCCAACTTGTGCCAAAACGCGCTATCCACGCTGTTCGCATTTGTTCTAAATCTAACCCGTGCTTCATTTTTTCTTTGGTTTATTCACCTTCACCGTGTGGTCAGAGTTGCGGCTGAACGAACGGTTGGCGCTTGGGGTTTTCAGTTTCAGGTTGCTCGGCGCGTTGGTGCCGCCTTTGCTCAGGGGAACGGTGTGGTCAATGTCCTTGCCCTTGCGGTCAATTCCTTTTTTGTCCATCTCGTTCCGAGCACGCTGGCGGTCCATGCGGGTCTCGTGTTCACCACGAGCTTTCTGTTGTTGGTATTCTTTTTTATACGGGCGGGGTTTGTTCACGTAAGGCATTGTCTGGCTTTCCGATCATGTGGGTGTTGAGGTTTTCAATAGTCAAGCCAAACTCCTCGGGGGTCGCCTCCCAAAGCGGCTTGCGCCCCTCATTTTCAATCAAACGCAGGTGTTTGCCAACTGTGATGCTGACCTCCATCAGCATGGCTTCTTTCTGCTTTGTGAACTCTTCGCGCATCTCCCGACGCACAATGTCGTAGGCGACACCCCGCACCACTTCTTCTACTCGGCGCTTGAGCTCGTTCTCCAGAATCAGGGCGGTGTCGGTTTCTTGGTTGCTCATTGTCATGGTCTTCTCCTCAGTATTTGTTCATTTGTTCTTTGATAACGTTCTTCACTTGGTCTTTGAAGTTTTGGGTGTATAGCAAGTTGCTTTGGGCTTTGTTCACCACTTCAGTAGTAAGCGCCCCATACCTTTGAATTTCTTCTAGCACCGTATCTATAATCAATTTTTTCACGTCCTCATGCAGCTTGATATAAGCCGCTGCTTGGTCTTTCTCATCCATCTTTAACTCCTGTTGTACTCACACTGCTTCACTGCACAGAACCTACACAGCGGTCCGCTGACTGGGTTCCACACTCCGTTCTCTAACGCTGCTTCAATACGGGCAACATCCCGCATCGGCTGCTCCATGTACTTGGGCACCATCTCTGCGTGGTGCGTGGCCTTCACAAACTCTTTGCTCACCACAAACAGCAGGGCTGACTTGATCTTCTTGATCTGGGGGTACTTCTTGAAGATAGCCGTGGCTACCAAGTCCAACTGCTTCACATCGGCATAGCGCGCAGACTTGCTGGTTTTGTAGTCCACCGACCACGCCAACTCGTTGGGCTCGTCCAAGATGACCAAGTCGGCGATGCCTCGCCACCATGCCTCGGGTGCGTCGAACGCGCATGGCTCAAGGTCTTTGGTCAGGCCGAGTTCTTCTTCACACAGTTTGGTCCCGGGGATAGCGGCTAGAGCATCCAGCGTATCCTTAATGTAGGCGTAGGGCGGAGGAAGCTCAATCCCATCACGGATGTACTCTTCAGCCGCAGTGTGCACTGACTTACCGTACAGCGTTGCCTGTGTGTCTGGCTCTTTGACGTCCTTCGCTACCTTGGTGTGGTAGTACTTCTTCGGGCATTGTTGGAACGTCTTCAGGCTACTGAAAGACCATTTAATATTAGCAGTCACCGTATGATTCTCCATGTCCGGCTTCACAGTTGAGGGGCAACTCCAGCCCCCATTTCGGTCGGATGCGCATGCACATCTCAACATATTCTTGCGCACGGTCAACTTCTTCAGTCGGCACGATGCACGCCACAGCGTCATGCACCGTCATCACCACGCGGTACTTCTTGGCAATCAGCAACATCTGGTCACCGATGATGATTCGGGCTAGGGCTTGGCACACGTTCTCAATTACCTTGCCGCCGTAGATGCGGTTGGGGATAACGGCTCGGCCTTTCTTGGTGTCATACACAATCTCGACCTTGCCTGTTTCCTCGTCGGCTTTCTGGCGCAGGTTGGGGTAGCGGATGTACAGACCGTTTGGTAGCTTAATGCCGTCTTTACCTTCGATCTTCAGAATACCGTCACGGCCTAACTCTGTCGATTGATCGCGAAGAATCGCCTCCAGCGCCGTACCAGCACTTTTCCACAGTCGCGTGATATGTGGGTAGGTATTTCTATATGTGTCAATGATTCGTTTCGCCTCATCGAGCTCGACGACGACCCCGAAGTTTTTAAGCTGAGCTTGAAATTTCGCCGCGCCCATGCCGTACCCCGCCCCAAGAATTGTTGTCTTTCCAACAAAGCGTTCATCTTTAGATATAGCTTCAACGTCCTTGCCATAGATAGCTGACGCCATGATTTTGTACACGTCCTCACCACGATCAAATGCCTCCACTAAGTCGTTCTGCCCAGCTAGCCATGCCAGCGTACGGGCTTCAATTTGCGATGAATCTGAGTCGATCATCATGTACCCAGCAGGTGCGAGGATACATTTCTTCAGCGCCGACCCCCTCGGTAAGTTCTGAAGATTAAGTTTGTCGTCACCACCCCACCGTCCGGTGTGCGCGGCGTAGTAGCGGAGGGGAACTGGCATCGGGCCCCTTCGAGCAATCCCAATAAAACGCTCTGTTCTTGTTTCCTCAATCGTAGACTTCGTACCCAAGCGTGCGGCGACCAATGCCTGAACTTCCGTATCTGGGTGTCCAAGAAGTTCTTTGAACGCCTCATCTGTCTTAGCGAAGGCATAGGTCTCCTTTCCTGTGGCGGGGCTCTTCTTCATCGGCGGCTCGACACCCCATGTGCGGAGTAACTCGGCGAACCGTGGGTTGCTCATAAGCTCGTCTTTGTCAAAGTTCTCCAACAACTCGGCCTTGCGCTGGCGCTCTCTGTGCAGGTGCACGTTCAACGCACCCTCATCCAACTGCAACACTGGCTCGGTGAACATCTTGATCGTCAAGTCAATCAAGCGCAACTCAGTCGGCGGGAATCCTTGGCTCATCAAGTTGAACAAGTCCCATGTCAGGCGCACGTCATTCTTGCAGTACTCACCATACTGAGCTAGCTGTTGTGCGGGGAAGTCAATTCGACGCAAGCCCTTGGCGTCATTCACCTCGTCACCTTTGACTCCCACATCGTAGAACTCGGCCAGCACTTTGAGGCTACCACCCACGTTCGTACCGTGAAGCGCACGACCCATGGACAGCGTATCCAGCCAGCCCTTTGGTTTGATTTGGAAGTGCTCAGACAGAATGAACCCGTCGAACATAGCGTTGTGGGCTAGCGCAAGGGAGTTTTTCCAATCAAACCCACCCAAGAAATTCGCAGTCTCAACCATGGTTCCGCTGAACCACTCGGGCTCACCGTCATTGACCTGCACAGCAACACCAACAACTTCAAAGCGTGGGTCGCGTACATATTCTTCAGTAGTCTGTTTGGCAAACCCAAGATCAGCCGAGTAGTAGGTCTCGAAATCGACCGTGATGATGTTCACTTAGAACCTCCAAAAATACTGCCGAGGAATCCCGAGTTTGAGTTTTGCAGTGGGTGAATTTGTCCGGGCGCGATTGTGGCGGTCTGGTATGTACCTGTGCTGGCCGCCAGTTGGTTTTGCATAGCCATGCGTTGTTGGTACATCTGCTGTTTCATCTGCTGTTCGTAGGCCTGCTGCTCATCTCTGCGCTTGTAGAAGTCCTCGTCGAACACCTTCTCCATAATGTCTTTCTCCCACCTGCCGTAGTGAAGTTTTGCCCACGCACCACGCAGGGCTTGTTTGTCGGCATCGCTCAAGAACCACAACGGCACTTTGATTCCATCGTCTGTACCAACCAAGCCCCACATAGCCTCAGCAAAATCCCCGAACTTGTTTCCGTACTCAAAGTCCTCGGGGTGTGACTCCATCCGTGCAATCAGCACGGTCACTGCGTTAGATAGCTCCATCATCTTCCCCTCTCCACTTACCGATCATCTCGGTGAGGGTTTCTACATCGTGCTCGGTTAGCTTCTGAGTACCGAGCTGCAATGAGGGCGAAACAAAAGTAAGCGGTGTCGTCCCCAACCCCAAGTTACCGTTAGAACCAAGCGTCATCACGGGTTGCGCGATAAAACCATAATGTTGTTTCTCCTCTTCGTCTACCAGCAAGTCTTTCATCACGCGCTCGGTGAATCTCTTGCGCTCGAACTGGATATACGCGGCCATGAGCGCTTCCATCTCTGCGGGGGTCAACGCCCCCTCCATGTACCACGGCTCGGCTGTACCCGCCAACCGCTTCTTCAAGTAGTCGGCAATCCACAAATACTTGCCTCGGGTGATCTTTCCTGTGTGGGGTTCAAAGTCACTGCTGTAAAAGTCCTCGGGGTTGGACTCCATGCGCTCGATCAGGATTTTTACGCCTTCGTTCATACCACCACCTTGGGGGTGTTCAAACGTTTAATCATCTCTGCTTGTGCGGCATTGATGACCATCTTCTTGGGTTGTTGGCTCATGTCTGCGGAGGTTGCTGTTGCTTTCGCCCACTTGTAGTGTTCCTCTTTTTCTTCCTCTTCGTCCTGTGGCATCACAGTGGCTACTGCCTTCGCTGTTATCTCCAAGCGACGCACCTTGACCATCGCCGAATGAATCGCCGCCTTCTCTGGCTCGGTCATCACTTCGCGCAGGTTCTCGCTGAACATCCAACGCCACTTGCCCACATCACCGAAAAACTCTTCGGGGTTGGACTCCATACGGTTCAAAATAATTTGTACGCCTTCGTTTACTTCACTCATTTCTGCTCCTTAAATATCTTAATTGCGCCTCTCAGCCAATCCAAATTTTCTTCGTTCACCACCGTGGCTATACCACCAGCGGCTTTAATGTCGCGCATGTTCTTCTCTTGCAACGCTGTCGGTATACCCTTGCCAGCCTTCGCTTCGATAGCCATGAACTGACCATTTATGCAACACAAGAAGTCTGGCACTCCGCTGTTGCCGTACCCTGTGCCCATCGGCATCGCAAAGTACACATCGTGTTCCTTCAGAATCTTTTTGATCTTCTCTTTTACCTTCGCTTCTGGCGTTTGTGCCATGATAACCTCTCTTTTGACTTTGTCAAGTTCTAATTAGTGGGGGTTGGCTGATTCGTCACGCTCCCCCGTCACGTGCTGAAAGGGCGCTACTTGGCCGTATCGTTTTCAGGGGGAAACCAAGTAGCCACAAGCGTCAGTCACATCAGCCAAGCTAGACCACCTGTGTATGCAGATATCCCCCACTTTGTTAGAGTCTAGTATCCGTTACTTCACCGTGTTGTCCACGTGACCACAGCATACTAATTTCTTTTGTGGCTCCCGCCGCGACCAACTCTTCCGCTGTGTATCTTTTGTTAGACGCATGCGGGTAGCCGGGCCCGACGAAGATTGCCCAGTTGCGGTAGTGCGGCAGGTAAGTGATGCCGTCCTTTTTGTACACTTCCATCGAGTACAGAGATGCTTTTTCGGTGCTCATTATTTGGCTCCTTTAGAAATTTCACGGTTCAAGTACCAACGTGCCTTGAGCAAGTCCTCTTGGGTGTTGCCTTTGTGGTCGGCACGAGTAATGTACTTCACCACGTTGCCGAGGTTGTAGTTCAGTTGCTTGGCTTCGATGAAGTCGATGGTCTCTATACCACCTACTTTGTAATGTGCAGGGTGATTGACGTTGTCGGCTTTGGGGGTACGGGCGTCCATGTCCACGCTTTGTGTCGCGTTCAAAAACTTACCGCGCAGAGTTGGGGGCACCAGATTGACTAAGCTGGCGCGTGCGGCTTTCTTCTTGGCTTTCAGTCTCTGCACTCTCTTTTTCTCGTAGTTGTTGATCGCATAGATGCGCGCGACCGGTATGCCCAGCGCTTTGGATATTTCTTTGGGCATGGCCTTGGGGTTTGCCTTCTTGTACTCACGCACTTGGGTGGCGAGGCTTCCAGTTGCTGCGGTGGGTACGGTTGTGGGTAGGATTGTTTCAGTTGTCATTGGTTTCTCCAGTTTGACTTTTTACATAGTTGGTAAGAACTTCACGGATTTTGGCTTGCTTGTTGGGGTAGTTCTGGTCAAAATAGTCCATCACTTCCCGCGACAAACGCACGCTCGTATTAAAAAGGGCAGGCTTCTTGCCGGGACCACGCCCCTTTCGTTTTTTCTCTGGTTTTAAATACTCAATTCCGGTTGTCATGTGTTTACTCCAATTTTGAATACCAATAATGAAACTTCACTATCTCTAACACCCCAATCACCGTTGCGTTGGTCATGTAGTCGTACTTAGGGTTGTTCATCACCGCCTCCAGCTCGTTGGTCAAATCTTGCCCCATCGCTTTCTGGTCTGTGCACGGTATGACGGTTAGCTTTGGCCTTTCGTCGTTCATATAGGTGCTTCCTCAAAAGAGTTCTTGCTGGTTTTGGTTTTTGACGGCATAAGCCGTGGGTCGAGCCTGTCGAACGGCCACCATGCGTTCAGTTCTGCCTGAGTCAATCGGCGTGATGGTTGTGCGGACTTTGACCACGAACCCTCCGTCTTTGCAGTTGTCGGCAACATACTGTTGCGCTTGCGCTTTGGTTGGGTACATGACATATCCAACCCCTTCGCCTGTTCCTGTCTTGGCATAGTGCCCCCTTAAGTTTCTAACCATCCACGCGTTCACATGCACTGACTGCATCTTTCTTCTCCTTTACTGGTCTGGCTTTGCCATGCCGTTGGTCTTTCTCTACTATCTCCAATGCTCTCTCCATGTCCTGCACCGTGCTCTGCTCAAGCTGTGCGTCATGAATTTCTAGGATTAGGTTGATAGCCACAAGCTCGGGCGCTTTACACACAAACCTGTTCGAGTCCAACCCACGCCGCGCTACGGCTAGTAACGCATCCTGTCCTGCGCGTATCTCTGTTGACCAATCCTTACCGAACTCGTCACGCAGGCGCATGTACCCCTCGCACATATTCGCCGCACCGATCAACACATCCATGTCAGCTTTGTCGGCTACCCCTCGGCGCAACTTGTCCATCGCGTCGTGGTTCTTAATCCGTAGGTCAGTACCCGCACTGATCTCTTTGAACGGCTTGATGCTCGACATAACCCATGTCA
>Ga0255172_1000268_pt1 | contig 17906 bp, 40 predicted proteins | sample Atl_Yuk_RepC_8d_FD_189952 | JGI IMG/M metagenome (GOLD analysis project Ga0255172, IMG submission 189952) | Freshwater microbial communities from Altamaha River, Georgia, United States - Atl_Yuk_RepC_8d | ecosystem: Environmental > Aquatic > Freshwater > River | place: USA: Georgia | collected... | reverse complement strand
TTCCATTGTATAGGAAATAGGCGATATAAATATCGAACCATTTTTCTAATTTGCGTAACATATTATTAAGTTTAAAAGTGTAACGTTACTTCATCATTTTCATTGTAAGTAATATTAACTGTATGTCCATTATTTAATACTCTTTGTATTGCAAATGAAGATAAATCGCCATCTGTCAATGTTTCATCGGTATTAATTTGACCATCAATTGTGTGTTTAATATTTGAAAACTCAAATACTTTTAATGTATCCACAATTTGTAGAACAGGATGCTCTTGCTCTCCCTCTACTGCTAAATTAACTATTCTTGCTAATTCCATTATTCATCGTTTTTTATATAGTGTAAAACCAATTCACCAAAATCATTTTTTTGGATTTTGAAATCTAAATTCTCAGAAATTATTTTCTGAAAATCTTTTTGATTAACGTTTCTAATTAATCCTTCTTTAGAATATCTACCCGTTGGTCCATAATAATCAAACACATATTTCACATCGGATTGACCATAAGTTTCACCACTATGCGAAATTGTAATTATATTATCCTGCCCTTCAGGAGTTTCTGTTATTGTTGCTTTTAAAGCTGCATTTGTTGATAACATACGTTTTCTTTTAAATAAGTATTAGTTTAGACAAATATTTTTAATAATATCTTCACCTTCTTTAATTCTTTGTACTTTAGCTTTAACTTTATCCAATACCTCTCTAGCTGTTCTCACACTTTCCATCAATTTTTCACGATAGTTTTCAATATCATGCTTAGTTTCAATTTCATAACAAAATTGGTCAATAGCATTATTGATAAGGTTTTTTAAAATATCATCATCCCCGTCAATCATACTCATTTCCATCATATTAATAAGAGATGCCGCGGTTGCTGATTTGATACCCATACTCACACCATTTTCGGCTTCCAATAGATTACATAGGATTATCGTCATAGCGAATCTTTGTTCCGTTGCTTTGATACCCTTTTCAGCCGCTGTTAATTTCTTTTTTCTCATTTTGATAAAAGTTTTGTGAGCTGAATTAAATACCATTTCGGTACTTCAAATTGAGCTCTAATGAATAATACTAATTGAAATGATGTTCTAAATCTAAGTTCATCATCGGTTTCTTCCATTTTCCTATTAACGTGTCTCACAATAGGAAAGCTTAAAAGAACCCATATCAATCCAAATGTTAATCCATCCATACCTATAAATATTTGTTGAACACCTTTTGGTACTCTTTGTTTAATTGTTTAAGAATCTTTTTAGATACACCTTTACTGAATTTAGTATATTCGTAGTGCCAACTTAAATACGCTTGAATCTCATCGTACACTACACTATCGGTATATCCCATCTCTATCAAGTTGTTTCTGAACTTCAAACGAATATCCAACGGAATAGCATCGGTAATTTCATCCATCAACTCTTTATACTCTTTGTTGGTATAATATAAACCATGAGCTACTTCATGCATAAACGTATCACTTTCGGTATCGTTAGCTCCAATAATGTAGGCGTTGTTATCACGTTTATTCTTTTTATTAAACATCTTACTATCAACTGCCCATATAATATCTTTCATCACATCATCCCATTTACTTTTCCAAGTATCGGGCATTGAACGAACACCATTGTAACCTTTACGTGGGTTTCTATTCTCTTTACCTTCGTAACATTCTAAAGCTATTGGTAATGGAATGTTGAACCCACCCCAATCAAATGCGTAAGTGAAAGCATCTCTATGCTCTTTACTATACCATTCAATAAAATCCCAAATGTTAAAGTGCTTACCTCTAAATTCAGGATTAGGTGATTCATAAAATTCCTGCACCCTAAGAAAGGTCATAGCCCTATCATAGTGGTTAGGTATTACTACAGCGAACACTCTATCTTTTACTTCTTTAATTTCGTACTTCATAGTTTAAAAAATTTCTTCAGCGATACCCAATACTTCGGCCACTCCAAAGAATATTGCCGCTGAACCTAATGAATAATCCCATAGTGCCACACACGCGGCAAATCTAAAAATACTTTTTACAACTGAAATGTAAAAGTGACTGTTTGATTTACTTTCTTTTGGTTGTATCATAACTTATAATTTAACTAATTACATAATCATATAACTCTCTAACCGATTCAATACCATTCCTACTTGTCATAGTATCAATGTCCGAAAGTGTTTCTACATTCGTACCATCGGTAATTTCGTCATAGGTACAATTGATATTACAACTACCTTCTACACAATACCAGCGTTTACCACTGTATGTTTCATATACTAAAATAGTACCTCTATTTCGGGTACCATAAAATCCATCTACTTCATATAAATTTGCCATATCTCTTTATTTTTTTATTGTTTAACTTAAATTACTTAATACTACACCTTTGTAACCCATACTCTTAGCCTTCTCAATACCTTCCCATTCAAAGAAGTTTTCTCTTGGTTGTTCATAAAGGTACAACTTAAAGTTCTCACAAAACTTTAGAATGTGGTTACACTCACCGTTCCAATCCAACTCCATAATATCCACATCCAATGTTATCTTAAACCAATCCCATACATCACAAATATTTAGAACTGAAAATCCATTTTCCAATTCAGCAACTACTCTATCTCTACCCGGCATATACTCATTCAATTCATTAAGAACTTTTTGTTCGGCTTCATATCTATCAGCCAAAATTTCAACATCGTAACAGTTATTCATATACTTAATTTTTATTGTTTATTAAATACCTTGCTCTCTACGAAGGTCATATTCTTCCTTCTCAATTTCGTTGTACTCAACTACTTTTAAGTAAGGTTTGAAATCCGTTTGATAATAACCATTAAGGTTAGCCAAACTAATCATTGAATCAATGAACGACTTACGAACATAAGTCATATCAGATGAACCAAATCCCTGGTCTTCCGGCCAATCGGAGTAATCTTCGGCTACATCATTAAGAGCTTCGTACACCGCATCGGCGTAAGTAATAACTCTCTTTGTAAAACGTCCTTCAACTGGGAAAGCGTTTTTAACTATATCGAACCCTTCTACTAAGGAAGCGGTTGCTAATACTGAATTCAAATTAAAAGGTAAACTCATATCTTATTTTTTTATTTTATTACTTAATAATTTCTGAACGTTCACAACTACCTGTTCTACAAATAAACCAACTCCAATCTTCATTAGAGAAAAATCTATCCCAATTTCTACCTTTAACAAAGTAACCTAAATTTCTATCAAAGGTACATACATCAATTTCTTTTAAACATCTTCTAATTGATGAATAGTAACCGCTCTTTCTATCACCTATCATATCTTCAATTACATCCACCCAACGTGGTTTAGAATTGTTGTTAAATACTCTGATAAGGGACGGGTAAATTCTAACTAAAAACTTTTTGTTTTCGGTATCATAACCTACTTTAGAATCAAATACATTGTGGAATTCTCTTTTATTCATAATCTTAATTTTATAAGTAAAACTACAAATAATACCCGAAACCACCAAATTTTTAAGGTAAAATCTTCAAAAAAAATTCATTGAAAATCAACACGTTACCCGCCTGGTCTCAAAACCACACGTAACGTGTTGATAATCAATTTAATACATATTAGCCACGTTTTAACCGATTTTAGGGGGTCTTTTTGAAAATAAGGTCAATACCCAGCCCAGCACCCAAAACCATCAGGAAACAAAGAAAAAAGGGGTTATTCAACCCCATTTTTGGTATTCCAAATACCATTCAATTCTTTCATTACTCTATTAATAAACCACTGTTCATCCTTTACAGACTTTATAGCAGAAATTACATCAGAGTCCGAATATTTGAGCTTTATACTATCATTAATTTCATCAATTTCAGATTGCTCATAAAACTCAGCTTCTATTTGTTTTCTTTCATTAGCCATTTGCTCCAATACATCGTTTGGAATTTCATCACCATTATCATCGAATAGTGAAAGTTGTTGCCATTTGTTTTTATACTTTTCCATATATTCTACATATTCAAATGCCGAAATTTCAAATCGTTCATCCATTTCTTCCGGCGTTAGGTTATTCAGTAACGTTTCTTTTAGCTTTCCCATATTAAATATTTTCTTCTCTATAAATTGTTTCAAATTTCTTTGGTAATTTATTATAATCCAATTTAAAGTTTGTTGGCATTGCTGCTACAACTCTTTTATTGTGGTATGGCATGTTGTTTGGTTTACACCATCTACGAGTCTGCTTTAACCAATTATAAAACATCAAATAACTATTAGCTTTCTTAATGTACTTATGAACATCAATACTCAATCCCCATTCGTTAATCATTCGTACACTTCTCATTTCATTATCCCTTTCCAAACCAATAGCAATTTCAAATGCTCTCTTTAACGTTTCAGGTCTTTTGTACTTACCTTCCAACCATTCATCAATAACAGGTAATGCTCTGCCGGCTTTTTTCCACAAAGGGAATCCATCTTGCCATTGTGTAAGGTGACAATATTCGTGAACCAATATTTCCAACCCATCATCCTTACCCATCGAACATGCTAAGATAGCACCTTTATCAGGGTCCGCATCATCAAAATATCCACTACATTTAATTGTAGGTGATAACTTTACATACTTCACATCTTTAATGTGGGTCTTTACACCTAAGCGTTTACATTCATCTTTTACGAACTGAATGAATGCCTTATCATTTTTTGTATAACGTTTCATATTAAGGGGTTTTTACAAATATACGAAATTAATTTGAATTTACCAAATCTATGTTTGTAGTTAATAAAGAATCATCACCATCTTCACAGCAATACAATTCAGCCGTACAATTACCACCATTATCACCCGGCTCCATATAATCTTCAGTACCTTCTAAATACTCTTGTTCATCAAAAGTTTCTACACACATATTATCGTGAAATGCCTCAATCATTTCTTTTTTAGCGGCTTCCAACGATTCGGCTTCTACTTCGTGCCATTCTCTTACCCAACTTGTTACTTTACGGTCAATAAAAAATCTATACTGCTCCATTGATAAAAATTTTAGTTAGTACTTTAATTTTGTTTATTTTGTTTTTAGCGTGATTATATGAAAATCCATGCCTCTTTTTAAATTCAATTGTTAATCTATCAGCTTCTTTTGAATATCCAGCTTTTCTTAGGTATAAAATAGCCCAACTATCAGCTTCAACTTCATCATTAGGTTTTTTATCTCCATTGTGTCCCATAACAATATGTCCAACTTCATGCGCTTCCACAATCTTTTGTACATCGCTAGGTAACTCGCCATCTACGAATATTAATTTTTGGTCAGGTGCTACAAACCCATATCCATAATCATTAAATAGTGGTGCTAATTGTTGATACTGATAATCACCACTATCAACAACTGCTACCACCACTCCTTTACGAAATTCACTTTCAAATATCTTTCCCATATTACCAAATTTTAAATCCACCACAGTGACGAAGGAAATTAATCCAACGTTTGATATGTGATAATGAACAACTATGTGCTGATTCTACCATCGTACCTTTTTTAGTTACAACTGCTGAATAAAGAATAGTACCATATTCGTATTGCTCATTCAATTCATTAGCTTCATCCGAATAAAATTTACCAGTTCCAGCTTCACACCAAGCACCCAATACAATTTGAATACGGTCACTATCATCAACCATAAACTCATTGTAACCCGAATCATTACTAAGCATCAATTCCAATGCATCTGCCAAACGGTCACATTGCTTTTGTGTTCTCAATCCTTTACCATCGTTTGAACCCCAATGTTCCATATTTAATTTCAATTTGTACTTATCGTTTGCTATTTCACACATCATACAAATTGGTCTCCATCCCCACCAATTAGAACGAAAGTATTCGCCAGGATTTTCTTCTTCCCATTCTTCGACCTTATTCCAATATTTCTGCTTTTCATCATCGGTAGCAGTATGAAAATCTATTTGCTCAGGTCTTTCTGATTTTGTAATAGGTTTTCTACCATAAATGTCAACTCCCATAACTTATAGTTTAATAGTTTATAATCAATTACCAAGATGAATGATATTCAAAATCATCAGCATCTTTATCACTTAAACAATCTTCAACAATTTCTTTTGTGTTGATAATATCATCAAAGTAATACTCATCGTAATTAGTGTTACCAAAGAAAAAACCACTTTGTGTTGGTAACAATTCTTCAGCTCTACTTTTATCAGCCAATACTTTGTTACATACTTCAAGCAAGTCTTCCAATTTCTCTCTACTCACCCAATAGTTACCACAATCATCGTTACCATCCTGAACGTTATCAACGAACCATTGGTGAATGTGGTTAGCTTTTCTCCAATAACCAGCTTCCTCAACTACATAGGTAACTTTCTTTGGGTCAATGTTTACAGGTTTTCCTGCTTTACTAACTTCTACTTTGTAGTTGTCATCTCCATTGTGCTCCCAATACTTAACGTACGTCTTTTTGTACAAATACATGTCTAATCCCATAACTTTAATTTTTAATTTTTAACAATAATATAAATAAACATAATAACTAATCCTATTAATGCCCAAAATGCTGGGTCTTTTTTGTATTCTAATCTTTTCATACTAATAGTTTTCATCTTCATCAAAAATATCATCTACTTCACTATCATAAAAGTAACCCTGGTCAGGGCAACTATCAGGTCCCCAATGTTGGTAAGTCCATCCTTTAGCCATCTCAACTAAGTTAGGATACTTAATACCAAAAGTATGGTCACCACTTCCATGTCTATCTTCTCTAAATGCCAAATCAATACCTTGCCCTCTCATATAATCGGTATATTGTTCTGGTGACATACAATCATATACATCATCATCTACTTTCACACCATTCATTTCGGCAAGTAATTCGTAATAATCTTTACCACCGAATACGCCATAACCTTCATAGTTATCTTCGGTCCATACATTACCTTTATCATCAATCATCTGAACTCGGAATGTACCCCTAACAGATGATTCGTTACTGATACTCTTGTCAGTATCCATTGTTTTCCAACTAAAAAATCCCATAACTTACTTTTTTGTTTTTATTGATATAATATGTTTACAATCTTTACCACGCCCGAAACCATGCGCCGGGCAGCTACAAGTCCATATACCTTCATCGTTTACTACTTTGTATATGTTACCTTTACTTCCCTTCACTTTGTATTCCTTACGTTCTTTCTTAACAGGCTTTGCTTCAACTTTAACATAATCAATTTTATCCCACATCTTTTCTAACTCAGACCATCCGTAATATCTTTGTACTTCTATCCACCCACTACTTTCTTTACCACCAGTACATACAATCCATTTCTTTTTTGTAAGTGGTGATTCAAAACATATTGGGGGTAATGCTGATTTGATTCTCATTGTATTATCTATATAAGGTTACAAAATGTCCGAAATGTTTATCAAATACTTTGATAAGGTTTTCATAATCACCACTCATCATTTCGGCTTGAATTTTAGCTTTATCCAATCCTAATTGTTTGGCCAAATTACCGGCTTTACCAATCAACATAAAAGCGTTACCATCGGGACCTGTTAAGTCAATTTCAATAGTGGACTTACTCACTTTCTTTTTAATAGCCATAACTTAATATTTACTTATTTTTTTAAAATACTCTTTTACAATCTCAATATTCTTAATAGTCAATATCTGATATGATAATTGAGTTACCGTAGAATAAGGAACACCTTTAAGGTTAAAGGTATCTCCACTTGCTGTTGTTACTTTAATGTCAAATACTGATTTCATATTAATTGTGTTTCATTCCTTTACATACACCATAACCACTTCGTGCGGCCAAACGGTTAATATTATCTGCTACTTCCATTGGTACAATTTGTATTTCGTTACCTGTTTTGTGGTTAGCAATAGCCACACCACCAACTCTTTCTACTGAACTACAATTAACACAATGTTTGTAACCATACTTAGTCAAACGAAGTTCCGGCATATCACCATCACACTTCGTACATTTAATCATCTTTAACTTTACTTTCATATTAAGCAATTTTATGATAAATTGTTTCACCATTAGAAAATTGAGCGGTAACACCCAAAGGGTCTGAATAATCTTTGAACACTTGCTCAATCTCTTTTACAATTTCATTCTTCAAACGTTCAGCGGTATTTTCAGCCAACATAGCGTAAGCTTTAACATCAGCCGGAGTGTACTCATCTTCATTCAAAGAATTTTGTAATGCCCACTCTACACGTTCTTCATAATAATCTTCACAATCATATCCATCAATCTCATAAGAAACGTGCCAATCTAAGTTACAACCTTCGTAATAACCAGAACGAGCAACAGCGGTAACAATTACTTCTAAAGTAAAGTTAGGGAAAGCGGTTACTCTACTAACAGCACCAATTGATTGAGACGGGAAACTTCGTAATTCGTGTGGGTCACTTTTTGTATGTGAAGTATAACCTTCAATTTTTTCAAGACCATACAATACATTATCTTTCAAATCTTCATAATCCCATTCGTTCTCTAAAGAACACGCGAAAATGTGGGTAGCGTTTACATTGTGGAAATTGCTCGTAGCCATAATTTTTAAGTTTTATTACATAGTAAAACTACAAAAAAGGCACGATATATCCAAATATTTTAGGGTATTTTTTTGGGGTTTAAAGCACAACTAATTGATTCTCAATAAAGAATTTTTAGAGCAATATAAGTAATTGAAAATCAACCAGTTATAACTAATTGAAAATCAACCAGTTAGAATTTCTCCTTTTTTACATCCTTTATTATCTGATGAACCGATAATTCTGGATTCTCTTTAGCGTATGCTACAATTCTAAGAATGAATATAGCAACTTGGTCTTTCTTATCTAACTTCTTAACTAATTCAGTTAAGTCAACTAAGTTTTCATAAAACTTACCCATAGGTTATAATTTATAATCTTTATCAAATGTAACAATAATTTCACCAGCATTATGAGCTGGTATTTCCCATTCAAAATTATGTTTGTATAAAATGTTTTCAGTAAGGTTTTTCATTCTAATCGAACTACCTATTATAATCCTAATTGGTAATTCTTTAGCATTAAGTAAAACAAAGTTTTCAACTTCATCTCTAACTTGGAAATGCTTTAATCCGTGTAAATCTAATTCTTTCATAACTTATTAATTAATCAAACCATTGTGAGCGGTCAGTTTTATGATGCTTAACATACAAATCAGGAACCTTAGCTTTAATATCCTTAGCTGCCTCTCTAATCTTTTCAGCCTTAATCCACTCACCTTGCTTACCAACTTCTTTAGCCCTTCTTAATTGCTTTGTTGACATATTACCACCCATAGTAACAGATGCATACTTCTTAACGTGATATTGGTCTAAGGGTACAGATTGTTCTTTTAAGTAAGCGGCTTTAGTATCCAAATACTCAAAGAATTCATCTTCTGATAATCCTTTTAATTGTTCATCCGTAAGTTCGTTCTTAGGATTGTATTTCATAGACGTATAAATATTAGGTTAATCAATTACTATTTCAGCTTCAGGCACTTCGTTTACTAAGTAGTGTGTATCATCCGGTCCTCTCAATAACTTCTCAACACAATAAGCTTCACATACTTCTTGTGCCGTAAATTTGTTTGAGAATAAACCCTGTACGAACCAACTATCCGCTTTAAACTTTCGTTTCACCACCCAAACAGTACCATTAGCGTTTAAAAATTCTATTTGCATATTTTAAACCAATTTAAATCTTCCATTATAAATGCCTGTTTTTCGTATGGGTGATTGTGGTATTCATATCCCATATTGTAATAACGTGTCATCCATTTTGGGTCTTGTAAATAATGTGTATATTCGTGCACTATTGTTTTTGCCAAATCACTTTTTGATGTTATGTTTCTAGAGTAAATTATAAGTTCATTTTCTTCCGGGTCATACTCACCATGCCACTCATTATCTATACCTTCCGAGTTTGGCGTAGTTTCTATAACTAGATAGGGTGTATGTGGATGATATTTACTCTCACCTAAAAGGTCAACGGTTCTATCAAAATATAATTCGGCTAGTCTCTCTACTTCTTTTTTATTCATAAGGGTTTATTAATTCTGATAATAGTATTTTAAATTCACTTAATGTTTTTATATCTCTGAATTTTTGTTCTTTGATAAAAACAGGACTCCATTCCTTATCAACATACATAGCAATCTTAACACCGCTATCGGTTTTCATTAACACAATAGTTTTTGGTACTCCTGATTTACCAACCGTAGGTATCAATCTGACTACATGGTGATGTGGCGCTACCGTCATTTCATCTCTTTCAATCTTATACATAGTATCCATTGTATAAAGAGTTTCACCATATATGCGGTCAAAGTTTTCTATAAATGCCATAACTTATTATTTAATCCAATCTTCATAAGCGAAATGATAGGCATCAACTGGTTCGTGCCCATCTTCGATATATTGTTTAGCAGTTACTTCAACTTCATAACGAAGTCCCCAAGCACCCGCTTCTTCTAATACCAATTCAATATCCATTAATTGTTCTGTAGTTAAATTAGTTTCCATTGCCATCTCTTTTAATAGTTACGTTTGATTTGAATAAAATATGTGTAAGAAAATTAATACCCATAGCTTCGTATAGGGTAATTTGGGTTACACCAAAGATTCTAGGCATTAACCAATTCCAAAGGAACATTGTTGGAAATGCCAAAATGATTGCTGATAATAACAACAATCCCATTACGATTAAAAATGCTTCTATTGCTTTCATTTGTTTTTATTTTAAATTTTATTCACCGTAAGGTGCTTCGTTGAATGTTTTATAATCATAATCACTAACCACCCAATTTGAAGGGTTAGCTAACTTAACTCCATATACACCATGCTTCACTTTGTAAAGGTAACGGCGTGTTAGACGATTCTTATAAGGTATCATCAATGCTTTAATGATATGTGATAACGAATTTGAACCACCTGTGAAAGTACGATATGCTTCATTAATTTCAAAGAAGGTAGCAGTTTTGGTAGGTGATGCTTCAACAAAATCTAATATGAATTGTGATACACCATTGAACCTATCACTCTTTAATGTACGAGCAGAATCACTTACAAAAGTATCTTCATATCTTCGTTCATCCTGCAACATAGAAAGACGATAATCTTCATCAGCTTCTTCGTTACTTACAAAGTGTGAATACCTATCTTTAATAGAAAATCCGGCACTATCAAATTCCGGCTCATCTTCTCTATACTCATCTGCTCTATCTAATATCCATTGTTTCCAACCGTCTTTATGAAATCCCATACCAATAACAATAGTTTCAAAGGCATCAAATACCTCATCCAAACTAATATCACTATGGTCAATTTCCACAGTTGTTTTTACTCCATAATTCTCTCCACTAATAATTGTGGGTTTTTTAACATCTCTAAATGATTGATTATACATAAACTTAATTTTTATTTTTTAGTTTTCCAATATTGATACAATTCTGCCCATCCACTACAAGCATCCCAATTGTACTTATAAAAAGTTTTAGTACCAAAGGATACTGAACCAATACATTCGGCTCTACCACCTAACTTTGATTCGTTCACATCTTTTAACTTTAAGAACTTTTTATAACCATCCAATAATGTTTTACCATTAGCGGATTCTAATAGGTTGCATACTAGCGGATATTGTTTTAAGAAAGCAACACACGCTTTTTCATTTACTTTAAATACTAACTGATTCATATACTTAATTTTTATTTTAACCACAAATTATATACATACTCATAACTCACTTCTAATTCTTCAGCGAGCTTTTCGAACAGGCGTTCTCTTATAATACTATCGTACACATAAAGGTACTCATATACATCGCCACCCACAATCAATTGATTTAACAAACCAGCAAATGTGGCTTTAGGATTAATACCATCACCCAAATCATCGGTTGGGAAAGCCTCTAAATAATACTCTCTAATTTTCATATCTTATTATTTTATTTTGAATAATTTGTACCTTTAACATAAGGACCACCCCATCTTTGATTTTCAAAGATTTCATTCCATAACCAATTTAAATAATCATCGGTTACACCTTTAGTTAAATCTTCGTTGAAAAATGTTAAAGCCTTAACAAACTTCATACGTTTACTAGCCAATTGTGGGTTAATACTAATTTCAATCATCGCATCGTTCAAATGTGAACCAACTACGATACCTAAATTTCTTTCAAACATATTTTTTGATTTTTATTACATAGTAAAACTACAAAATAGTCCCCAAACTACCAAATATTTTAGGGGTTATTTTTAGGGTCTAAATGCTAACGTGTTGATTTTCAATAAAAAACTTTTGGACAAAAAATAACCCATTGAAAATCAATGAGTTATAAGTTGTTGAAAATCAATGAGTTACGAATTACTTATAATTTTCCCAATAATACTGTCTTACAGCACCACCCAATTCCATATCATTAGGATATTGCTCAACTAAGTATTTAGGTATAGTAATCATTTCTCTACCTGCTGAACTTCCTTTAGTATAACAAATTCCACAAAGTTGTCCAACTCCTTCCACATATCCACTTCTCATATCAATATGTGTGCTAGTTTTATATTGTGTTTGCTTTCCGCAAATTACACAATTATCAAATGATTCTCCGTTTTTATTTGTAGTATAATCTCCAACGGATGTAACCATATTGTTTTCATCAATAGTAAGTCTAACGTGTTGTTCTCCCATAAAAAATTGTTTTTATAAATTTACAAAATTATTTTGAATTTACCAAATCTATATTTTCGGTGTACCATTCTAAAATTTCTTCACCTGCTTTTATATCTTTTAAAGCAAATCCGTTATTATCTATATTTACATTTTCTATATTTGGATATGCGGAATTACAATAACTGAATCCGTGGAATAAAAAATTAAGTCCTTTAAATAATCTTAATATTTTAAAACCACATTCACCATTTATAAAATATTTATGTAATAAGTTTTTAACTTCATTTGGTATTTCATTCATTCTATTATTAGGTACTATATACATTCCACTTTCAAATTCCCAAATAGGAAATACTTGCTCTCCTTTATTAATATCTTTAATAGCAAATACACCAACACCATCAATATTAGAAATTGATATTTCAGTTTTTATATTTTTGCTTAAATGATATATAACTTCTTCTGTGATATCCATTATAAACTTTTCTTTTTTAATTTATATAGAAAGTCTTTGTTTGTTAAAAGAGATAATGATTGAATTTTAGATTGTGTTTCAATATCTTTTACTGTTTTTTGTGATAACTCTATTAAAGAATGATGTAATAAACTATCTTTACAGGTTTCTTTTGAAACTAAATCTAAGCCAAGTATAGTCCAACACCAAACACCCCAAGTTGCAGCTCCGTGATAAACATCAAAATCCCAAGCAGATGGTGCTCGTTTTTTACAAACTTCCAAAATATATTTAACCTTTTCAGTTTTTGGTAATTCGTATTTACAATATTTCCAAAACTCACTATCTTCACGTTCTGTCATATAATGTATTTGTAAAAGGTCTCTAAAATCATCCCACATTTTAATAATAGAATCGTTATAAACTTTTGGTGATAGATTAAAATCAATTTTATTAATATCAGAATTGAAATGATGATATGCAAAAATATCTAATTGAATTATTGTTGAGTGTATTGATGTTGCTTGTAATGGTTCTAAAAAGCCAGATGCCAATCCAATTGATAAAATATTTTTATTCCAAAATTTATTTACTCTACCAGCTTCAAATTTTAAATTACGAATCGGTTCTATTTTTCTACCCGTATTTTTTATTAATTCTTCTAAAGCTTTATCGTATGTTGTAAAATTATCAGAATATACATATCCACATCCATATCTTTCTTGTGTTGGTATTTGCCACATCCAACCATTTGGTTGTGCCCAAGCCAATGTTTCAGGTAATACATTATCATCGTGTGGATACAAATATGGTATTGCTGCATTTGTTGGTAAACTTTCTTTATAAGATGTCCAACCCGATTCCATATTATTGGTTAAGATTCTAGCGAAACCAGATGAATCAATCCAAAAATCTGCTTGTATTTTTTCATCTGATTCTTTAATGTTCACACTATTTAAAAATCCAGTTTCATTATTTACATTTAATTGATTTATTGTTCCTTTAATATTTTTAACACCATGCTTTAAACATATTTTTTTAAAATATTTACCAACGGCATGAGCATCAAAATGATAAGCATTTATTGGAAGTAATCCTTTTCCAGTTCTATAACAAGAATATCCATTATCCATTAGAAATCCAGCAGGTACACTATTCCAATATTTTCCATAAACATGACATGCTAATAATTCCATATCAATATTCATATTTGTAGTATTGGTTGGTTGTATTGGTGAAAGATATGTATGATTTAAATTTTTCCAATCTTTAAATTTAATTCCTAATTTCAAAGTAGCATCAGTTTCATATAAAAAATCCATTTCTGATATTCCTAAAGAAGCTAATTTTTTAGATAAATACGAAGAAAAAATACCAGTTGAACCTTCACCGGCTCCTATTATTGGTATATCTTCACTTTCTAAAACAGTAATATCTAATTTTTCAGAATCACCATTACTTTTTCTTCGAACATCGCTTACTAAAAATGTAGCTGCGGCTAACCAACCAGCAGTTCCACCACCCACTATAACTACTTTCATATTTTAAGGTATTTAAAAAATTCTTCGTATGAAACTAAATCAGGTTTTATTTTTTTATATTGTTTTTCAAGTGTTTCCATTTGATTGATAGATTCTTGCCACTTACCAAAATGATTTAATTCATCTTTCATTATATTTCTATCATATAATCCAGCGTTATCTAAAATATGACACCATATTGGATAACCAGCCGTACCATGTATTGGGTCAACATCAAAGGCAGTTGGTAATCTGAATTTAGAAAGATTTCTAAGATACTTATTCTTTTCCGTTAATTTAACTTCATTGTTCATAAATTTCCAAAACGGAGTATCTTGTCTTCCAGTTAAGTAATGCATTTGTAAAAGGTCAGTATAATCATCAATCATAAATCTACACATTTTATTATACTTTTCTCTATCTTCATAGTATGGTACTTCACCTTTTAAGTAATGGAATATAAGATTCGCAGCCGATACAATCATAATATGAATTGATGTTGCTTGTAATGGTTCTAAGAAATGAGAACTCAATCCCAATGCAACTATATTGTTATACCAAATTTTATCATATCTTCCGGCTTCAAATTTAATTGTTTTAATCGGGTCTATATGATGTCCTAATAATTTTTGAACTTCATCAACTGCTTTATTCTCATTAGTAAATCCATCACAAAAAACATAACCACATCCGTTTCTATGTTGTAATGGTATTTTCCACATCCACCCAGCATCCAAAGCATGTGCTAAAGTTTCAAACTTAACTGTTTTAGAATTAACTTCTGTTGAAAATGGTATGGCTGTATTTGTTGGTAAATAATCTTTATATGATATCCATTTGTTTTTTGTTTTACTCATTAATACCCTATTAAACCCACTACAATCAAACCAAAAATTTGATTCTATAATTTGTCCATTTTCTAATTTTACACTTTGAAGATATTCTCTCTCATCAAACGTCAAATCAACAACTTCAGAATCAATATGCTTAACACCTCTTTTAGTACACCATTCTTTAAAAAATTTACCAACTTCAACACCGTCAAAATGATATGAATGATTTGTAAAAGCTGGTATATATCTTCCGTTAAAATCTTTTCTATATGTTGTCATTTTATCATCCATCAACCAACTATGTAATGATGAATAATCACCTCTATTATATTTTATAATCGAGCCATAAAAAGTTGTATCAATTGATTGTGTATCTGTTGGTGAACCATGAAATGGTGAATATATATAAGAGCCATCACCTTTCCAGTTTTGTAATTTTATACCTAATTTTAATGTTCCTTTTGTTTTACGAAGAAACTCTATTTCATTAATAGAATTATCAGGCCATTTATCTCTGATAAACCAAGGCAAAGTTCCAGTTGAACCTTCACCTGCTCCTATAATACCCTGTTTTGATGATTCTATAACAGTAACATCACTATCAACTGAATATTTAAGTAACATTGCTGCTGCTATCCAACCAGCAGTTCCACCACCTACTATAACAATTTTCATTTATTTCTTTTTAAGGTATTTTATAATATCATTTAGTTTATTCACATCTTTTGGATTTATAATAAACTCATCAAACGCACCATACATACATTGATAACCAAAGATGTATTTAATACCATACTTCAGCCTTTCCCAAAACGGTCTCTTATTTAAGTGAGTATGAATATACACCATTGGTTCTTTTGTACCATCTGGGTATTCATCTTCTGAATAGTGTACAACCATTTGATGTTCGGTTGAGTGGCAATCACAAATTAAAATATCTGCTGATTCGTAAGGTGTTTTTTTCATTTTATATTTCATTTATATCGTGGAAACCATAACCATAATTATCTCTATAATAAATTCTATTACCAGAATTATTTTCTGTAATTATGTATGGTTTTAATTCATTAACTTCAAATATGGAATACCATTTTCGCATCATATTATCATTAATTGATTCGTATTTGTGAATAGAGTACAAATCCCAATTTTCCTTACCTGCTATAAAAGAAAATCCTAAATGTGATTCGGGTGAATTATTGAATTTAGTATGATTATTTAATAAATCATATGTTTTCTCAAACATAAGTTTTAAATTTTCAGTAGTACTACATATAAAGTGGTCAGAAATATGATAAAGATACAATCCTAATGGTCTAAAAAATATTGAACTAACTAAAACTTTTGGATATACTTCTTTCATTTTATGATATACTAATTCTAAATTAGAAAAAAATTCATCACCTCTTACTTTTATAGCATATTGTGTATTAACTTTTTTCAATCCATTTAATGTTGATACTATTTGTAAATCTATATTTTGCATATCAACAAATCTGATTGGATATTGGGATTTTATAATCTTCCATTTTTTTGGAAAATCTAAATCGAAATTAAAATCAATCCAAGTTGATAAAACTACATTCCATTCTGAATAGTTATCTATCCATAATTTTAATTGTTCTTCTTCACATCTTCCCTGAATTACTATGGTTAAATCTTCTATCATTTTTTTACTATCCACATTCTTCTATGAAATTGATTGAATATTTTATTACCACTATCAGGCCAATCATATTTGTGCTGATAATTATTTAAAAATGGGTCAGTATATTTTTTAAATTCTATCTGCTTTTCTTTAAATATATTTTCAACATAAGAAGTTGATGGATTACCACCAATAGATGTTAATGATTGGTCATCACCTTGCTCAGTTCTGAAATATATTTCGGATTCAAAACTATCAAATACTACTGTTTCAAAAAACATCAAATTACAATTATCAATACAATTTTGTAAATGTTCTTTATGATATTTTTCTAAATGATAATATAATCCAAAATTAATAATAATATCCCACTTACCCCAAATCCAATTAGGAGTATCTAAATTTTCACAAGATGCAGTTAAACCAGGATAATCGTTTAGTATATTCACTACATTTTCAACTCTACCTTCTAAACAATGAACCTCTGCACCCAAAGCATTAAAATAGGCGCCAATATAACCATTATAGGCGCCTAATTCTAATATTCGTTTTCCTTTAAAAAACTCTTTTGGATATTTTGAAAGAATAAAATTAATTCGGTTTTGTTGCCAATCCGAATGATATGTTGTTTGTTTTATCATAACTATATTTTAACTAAATGGTCAGCCGCATAAGTTGCGATTGGACCTAATGTTTTATATCTTACTTCATATCCCATACCTTCAACCAAACCAACTGCTTGTCTAAATACTTCATTTGA
>Ga0255172_1000260_pt1 | contig 18156 bp, 25 predicted proteins | sample Atl_Yuk_RepC_8d_FD_189952 | JGI IMG/M metagenome (GOLD analysis project Ga0255172, IMG submission 189952) | Freshwater microbial communities from Altamaha River, Georgia, United States - Atl_Yuk_RepC_8d | ecosystem: Environmental > Aquatic > Freshwater > River | place: USA: Georgia | collected... | reverse complement strand
ATGCTATTATCAAACAAAAACCTGAATTTGAAGGTGCTGAAGATGCTTAGGTAATAAACTCCTTGACAATTTAATAAATCTATGTTATAATTGTTGTATAAACTCATATTATACACTACTTTTATTAAAAAGGCAATAGATGGATAGAGAATTACAAGATTATTATGAAAATAGATTTTCTATGATGTCTTCTCAGGGATGGGTGGACTTCATAGAAGATACACAGCAATTATTTGATACATATAATAAAATTAATACGGCTGATTCGTTTGAAGAGTTTCATAAACGAAAAGGTCAACTAGATATTCTTCAATGGATCTTGACGCTTAAAACAGCGTCTGAACAATCTTATGAGGAGTTACAACTTGAAACGGATGTATGAGTTCCAATGCTCTCATTGTAATCATTACTTTGAAGAGCTAACCGAATACACACAGACGCTACCTTGTCCTAAATGTAGTTCTAATGCTGATAAACTTATCAGTGCACCTAGAGCTAAATTAGAGGGGTATTCAGGAAGCTTTCCAGGTGCAGCCGCTGCTTGGGAGAAAAAGCATAAACAAAAGCTGGCTGAAGAACTTAAGCAGAATGCCGCTTAGATTCTTTCCTACAATGCTAACCGCACAGGAGAAATAATATGGCAGAGTTTTTAGATGAAGTTTTAGAAAATACAATGGAGACTTCTCCTTTAGAAGAGTTACAACCTGGTGTTGCAAAAGACATCAAAGAAGATCCACCTAAAGAAGAACCCAAAGTAGAAGATATCCCTGACAAATATAAGGGTAAGTCACTTAAAGACATTGTTGCGATGCACCAAGAAGCTGAAAAGTTAATAGGTCGTCAAGGTAGTGAAGTAGGTGAGTTACGCAAAGTTGTGGATGATTTTATTAAAACACAAACAGCTAAAGAGTCAAAAGTAAACGAACCGACAGTTAGTGATGATGATTTTTTTGTTGAACCTAAGACAGCAGTAAATAGGGCAATTGACAATCATCCTGCAATTAAGCAAGCTCAAGAACAAGCATTATTAATGAAGAGAGAACAAACTCTTGCTCAGCTTAGAAGTGAGTTTCCTAATGTGCAAGATATTGTTCAATCATCTGATTTTGCAGATTGGATTAAGTCTTCTAAAGTCCGAACAGAGTTATTCGCTAGAGCAGAAACGCAGTTTGATTATGATTCTGCAAAAGAACTTCTCTCTACTTGGAATGAGAAACAATCTATCACTAAAAAAGTAGCAGAAACATCCAAAGTTGATCGAGAACAGCAATTAAAAGCTGCTGATATTGGTACTAATAATGGGACTACTGAATCTGTCGCTAAAAAGAAGTATCGTAGAAGCGATATTATTAAACTTATGCAAACTGATCCTGATAGATATGATGCCATGTCAAATGAAATTATGGCAGCCTATCGAGAGGGTCGTGTAATTTAACATTAAAGAAAAGGATTTATCATGGCTTTAGGCTCAAATCAAGTAACAACAACAACAGCAGCAACCTTCATTCCTGAAGTATGGAGTGACGAGATTGTAGCTGCCTACAAAAAAAATCTTGTAGCAGCTAATCTCTTTAAAAAAATGTCTTTCGTTGGTAAAAAAGGTGACACAGTTCATATTCCTTCACCAACTCGTGGTACAGCTTCATTAAAAGCAGCTAACTCACAAGTTGCTTTACAAGCAGCTACTGAAGGCGATGTAGCAGTAACAATTGATAAACACTATGAATATTCACGCTTAATTGAAGATATTGTAGAAGTTCAAGCTTTATCATCACTTCGTCGTTTCTATACAGATGACGCTGGTTATGCTTTAGCTAAACAAGTTGATACATCATTAATTCAATTAGGTCGTACATTTAATGGTGGATCAGGTGCTACTTACAGTGGTGCTTATATTGGTGGTGATGGTACTACTGCTTACACATCAGGTTCTCCAAATGCTTCTGCATTAACTGATGCTGCAATCCGTAGAACAATTCAAAGATTAGATGATAACGATGTTCCAATGGATGGTCGTTTTTTCATTATTCCTCCTTCAGCACGCAATACATTAATGGGTCTTGCTCGTTATACAGAACAAGCATTTGTTGGTGAAGCTGGTGGTAACAACACAATTCGTAATGGTGAAATTGGTAACCTTTATGGTATTCCAGTGTTTGTTTCTTCTAATGCTGATACAGCAACTGGTGCAGCTAGAATCTGTCTATTAGGTCATAAAGACTCAGCAGTTCTAGTTGAACAACAAGGTGTTCGTTCACAAACTCAATATAAACAAGAGTACTTAGGTACACTTTACACTGCAGATACTCTCTATGGTGTTGCTGAGCTTCGTGATTCATCTTGCTTTGCATTAGCTGTTCCTGCTTAATGTAACTTAGCCCTTCGCAAGAGGGGCTATTTTTATGGGTATTAACTAGTATCCATAAAGATAACTAAGGAGACCATAATGCAATTTATCAATAAACAATCAGGTGAAATTCATTTTGCTCATAATAAAGCTGATATTAAAGCTTATGAAGCAAATCAAGTATGGGAAGCTGTTAAGGAAACTGTTAAAGAAAAAACAGATAAGCCAAAAGCAACTAAAGAAAAAAAAGAAGGCATCTTAGACAAATTCTTTAAATAAGGAATATCATGGCAATTTATCGTGGACCTGGAGGATCAGGTGATGCTACAACAGATGCAACATCAGAAGCTACAATTGCTTTAGCTGCAGCTTCTGCTGCTTTAGCAAGTCAAAGTGCTGCGGCTACTAGTGCTTCAAATGCTGCTGCATCTTATGATTCATTTGATGATAGGTATTTAGGAGCTAAAGCTAGTAATCCTTCAGTAGATAATGATGGAAATGCTTTACTTACTGGTGCTCTTTATTGGAATACAACATCTAATTCTTTACTTGTATGGGATGGAAATGCATGGAATCCTGCTGCATTTACAGTTTCAGGTTCTGTAAGTTCTTTTAATACAAGAACAGGGGCAATTACTTTAACATCAGGTGATGTAACTACTGCATTAGGCTTTACTCCAGGTGCAGGTACAGTAACATCAATTGCAGCAACAGTACCTACAGGTTTAACAGTATCAGGAAGTCCAATAACTTCTTCAGGTACATTAGTTTTTACATACTCTGCTGGGTATTCAATTCCAACAACTACAAAACAAAGTCAATGGGATACAGCTTATAGTTGGGGTAATTATGCAAGTGCTATTGGCACAACAATTCAAGCCTATGATGCAGACTTAACCACATTAGGTGCTGGTGGATCTGCAGCAAGATCATTTTTAGGTTTAGCTATTGGAACAGATGTTCAGGCTTATAATGCTAATACAGCATTTATAAACACACTACAAACATTTACAGCATCACAAAGAGGTACAGTCACTACTGATAATGATGGTTCGTTTGATATGTCTGTTACTAACAACTTCAAATGCACACCTACAGCTACATTTGCACTTACATTTACTAACATTACAGCAGGTCAAAGTGGCTATATATTATTAGTAAACACAGGTGGTTATGCAGTTACTGCAGCAGCAACAACTAAAGTAAATACATCATTCTTAACAACTGTATCAACAGCAGGGACATATTTACTATCATACTTTACAGATGGTACTAATGTTTATGTAACTACTGGTGGAGCAATGAGTTAATGGCTATTTTAAATAATAGTAATGCTATCTCTGCTGGTGGCTATGATATAAACAACTCACTTCGCTTTAGAAGTAGTGCTAGTGCTTATCTAAATAGAACTCCAGCTAGTGCTGGTAATAGACAGATAATGACTTATTCATTCTGGGTTAAACGAGGTGCTTTAACTGCGGATTATAATTTAACAAATGCTACTACTGACGCAAGTAATAGTGCAACACTTTATTTTAATAGTTCAAACAATCAAACATTTGATGTATTTTTAAAAGTAGGTGCAACAAATTATTCATTAAGTACAAGTCAAGTATTTCGTGATCCATCTGCTTGGTATCACATTGTAGTTGCTATAGATACAACTCAAGCTACAGCTTCTAATAGAATTAAAGTATATGTTAATGGCACTCAAGTAACAGCTTTTTTAACTGCTAATTATGTTCCACAAAATTCAAATTTAGCACTTAATAACAATGTTGCACAATATATTGGATATTCTAGTTATTTTGATGGTTACATGGCTGAAATAAACTTTATTGACGGACAAGCCCTAACACCATCATCATTCGGTTCTACAAATGCAATCACAGGCGTATGGCAACCAGCTAAATACACAGGCACTTATGGCACTAATGGTTTCTACCTTAACTTTAGCAACATAGCCCTAACATCAGGTTCTAATACAGGACTTGGTAAAGACTATTCAGGCAACGGAAACTATTGGAATACTAACAATATATCTGTAACAAGTGGCACAACTTATGATGCTATGACAGATAGCCCTACTAATACAAGTGCGACTGTGGCTAATTATTGTGTGTTGAATCCTTTAGACCAAACTCGTTCATCAAATCCAACAAATGGAAACTTGTCTATTGCTGGCACAAGTTCATGTCGTGGCACTTTTGGTATGGTTTCTGAAAGTTGGTATTATGAGTTTGTTGTTACAGGTTTATCTGGAGTTCCTATGATTGGTATTGCAGATGACAATGTAAATGCAGGTATTACATCAGGAACTTTTTGGCTATATCGTTCTGATGGTAACAAGCAAACAACTTCAGGTGCTTCTGCGTATGGATCATCATGGACTTCTGGCGATATTATTGGTATTGCATATAATGCTAGTACAACAACACTTACTTTTTATAAAAATAATGTTTCACAAGGAAATATTAGTGTTACATCAACTGGCACTGGAACACTTTACCCAATGTGTGTTCAATCATCATCTACCACATATAACATCAACTTTGGACAACGCCCATTCTCATACACACCACCTACAGGGTATTTGGCGTTGAATACCTTCAACTTGCCAAATCCAACTATATTAAAAGGTAATAAGTATATGGATGCAACGCTATGGACAGGTGATGGGAATGCTTCTCAAACAGTTGTTAATAGTGGTTCAATGAAACCTGATTTTTTATGGGCTAAATGTAGAAGTACTGCTGGAACAAATAATGTTCTTATAGATTCAGTTCGTGGAACAAGTGTGTGGTTAGCAAGTGATTCAACTGCTGCGGATGCTTCTGGAACATTATCAACATTTTTATCTAATGGTATTGCACCTACAAGTAGTGGACTTAATACTTCAACAAGAACCTATGTAGGCTGGCAATGGCAAGCTGGAGCTGGTTCCACCAGCACAAATACCAGCGGCACAATATCATCTACTGTATCTGTAAACACAACTGCTGGGTTTAGTATTGTGACTTATACAGGAACAGGTGCTAATGCTACTGTAGGTCATGGTTTAGGTGTAGCACCAAAAATGGTTATTGTTAAGAATAGAACAACTGCTGGTGATGAATGGTGTGTATGGCATACTTCATTAACTAATGCCACATATTATTTATATCTAAATGGAACAGCTGCTCAAGCAGTAGATACTACATTTTGGAATTCAACTGCACCAACAAGCACAGTTATTAATTTAGGTTCAAATGGCAGAACAAATAGAAGTTCATCAAGTATGGTTTGTTATACTTGGGCAGAAATAGCAGGTTACTCCAAATTCGGAAGCTACACAGGTAATGGTAGTGCTGATGGTCCGTTTGTTTATACAGGGTTTAGACCAGCTTTTGTATTATTTAAAAATGCAAGTGCAGTTTATTCATGGATGATAAAAGATAATAAGAGAGCTAATCCTTATAATGTAACAGATGGAAATTTATATCCTGACTTAAATGCAGCAGAAGATACAGGAAGCACAGCTTATATTGATTTACTTTCTAATGGATTTAAAATGAGAGGAACTTCTGCATTAAGCAATGGTTCAGGCAATACAATTATATATGCAGCCTTTGCAGAAAACCCATTTAAAAATAGCTTGGCTAGGTAACAATTTAACAAAGGAAAAATTATGTTTTTATTAAACGGAAAACACTTACCAGAAGGCACATCCTTCTATGACGCTAATGGCACACAGTATCCTAGTGGTTGGCTTAACCAAGCGACAGAAGAACAGAAGGCAGCTATTGGTATTACATGGGTAGCTGACCCTATTCGTGCTGATGATAGATTCTATTGGGATGGTAATATCAATAACCCTAAAGCATTAGAAGATGTTACTGAAACTGTAGAAGGTAAAGAATATACTACTAAAGGTTTAAAGTCACAGTTTATTGCACAAGTTAAAGATACAGCAGGTAAACTATTAGCACAGACCGATTGGTATGTTATCCGTAAATCTGAAAGAAATGTAGATGTACCAGCTGATGTAGTGACAAAGAGAGCTAACATTATTGCTGAATCTGATCGTTTAGAAGAAGTTATTACTGGTGTTACTACAGTAGAACAACTCATTGAAACCTTAAATAACCAAAACTGGAGTGAGTAATGACACCAGAAGAACAAAAACAAGCCATTAAGGAGGCTTTAGAAGAATGGCTAGACAAACAATTTACCAAGTTTGGTAGATGGTCTCTTCGTAGTATTGGAGCTTTAGCTCTTGCGGCATTAGTTTATATGTGGGCTATGTCGCATGGTTGGTCTATTAAATAAAAAAACTTTACGACACTTATATAGTGCATTTATAAAGCTTCCACCATTTAATAGATACCCTATGCCTTCACCTCTTAAAATGAGGTTTGAAGTGATGGATTCAGATGATTGTGATGGGTTGTTCACACCAAGTAATATGACTATTCATATAGAGAATAGACAAAATAGTTTAAAGAAAATGTCCGAAGTACTTATACATGAGATGATTCATGTATTGTTATATACTAGAAATAAATATACTAATAAGTATGCTAACCATGATGGTGACTTTGAAGAGTTAGCTAATGAAGTTTGTAAATTATATAAATTTAATAGGAAAACATTTTAATGAAACATTTAATATATTTACTTCTAGTATTAATTACTTTATTTTATATTCATCATGTAGAAGCAGAAGAATATATGGTAATGCAATATAATGAGAATGTTCGTATTGTTCTTTCTAAAGAAAAATGCCCTACAAAAGGATTTAGAGCAGTAGCTCAAAGAATAGATAAGCAAGTATTAAAAGCTTGTTGGTCTCCTAATGGAAACTTAATTAATATTCAATGGGAAGGTGGAGACTTTAGTGAGTTTCCTGTTGATAGATTCTATCCAGTAGAGGTTAAATAATGGATCCAATAACCATATTAGCAGCATTAGGACCTTTAGCAGTTGATTTAGGGAAGTCACTGATTAATAGGTTTGTAGCACCAGATCAGTTTAAACCTGCTACGATAGAACAATATGCTCAAATGAAGTCTATTGACTTAGAGTTCTTTAAAGTGATGAATGAAGCAGGTAGTGGTAATCCATCATATCCATGGGTAGAAGCTATTGTAAGACTTATGCGACCAGCTATAGGTTTATTAGTATTAGCAACATGGGCTACAATGCACCTACAAGGTATCGCAACACAAGAAGTGGATAACTTTGCTAGTGCTGTAGGATTTTATTTATTCGGAGAACGAAGTTTGTTCTACATTAAGAAGAAATGAAGTTAAGTCCTAATTTTAGTTTAGAAGAACTTACTTTTAGTCAGGTAGCAAGTAGAAGGGGATTAGATAATACTCCTTCAGATAAAGTAAAAGATAATTTAGAGAGACTTGCTTTCTTTTTAGAGCAAGTTCGTAAGATATTTAATAAACCATTCCTGATTAGTTCAGGGTATAGATCGAGAGAAGTCAATGAAGCAGTGGGTGGAAGTAAAACATCACAACATTGTGAAGGATGTGCAGTTGATTTTAATATCAAGGGAATGCCTCCTAGTACAGTGGTTAGAGCCATTGTCGATGATAATGTCCCTTACGATCAGGTTATATTAGAATTTGATAGTTGGGTACATTTATCAATTCCAACTGTTAAAGGGAGTACTCCTAGGAAGCAAGCATTAATTATAGATAATAAAGGAAAGAGAGAGTTTAAATGAAAAAGATGCCAACTACTAAAGCAGGTAAGATGAAAAAGATTTCTAAAGTAATGCGTGAGTATAAAGCTGGTACTCTTAATACAGGTTCTAAAAAAGGTCCTATTGTTAAAAGTAAGAAACAAGCTATTGCTATTGCTTTAAGCCAAGCTGGAATGTCTAAAAAGAAGAAATAATATGGGACTCTATTCTAACATTCATGCTAAACAAGCCAGAATAAAAGCTGGTTCAGGAGAAAAGATGCGTAAAGTAGGAAGCAAAGGTGCCCCTACTGCAAAAGCATTTAAACAAGCAGCTAAAACAGCGAAGAAAAAGAAATGATTAAAAAAGGTAAAGAAACATTTTCAGGTTATAACAAACCTAAAAGAACTCCTAGTCATCCTACAAAGAGTCATGCTGTATTAGCTAAAGTAGGTGAAACTGAAAAACTTATTAGATTCGGTCAACAAGGAGTTAGAGGTGCTGGTTCACATCCTAAAACAGACGCTGAAAAAGCTAGACAAAAGTCTTTTAAAGCTAGACACGCTAAGAATATAGCTAAAGGTAAGATGAGTGCTGCTTATTGGGCTGACAAGGTAAAATGGTAAGAAATTAGTTGACAATTTACTATTATTATGGTATAATTGTTGTATATACTGGGAAAATAACATATGACTTATTTAGAAATTGTCAATAGAGTTTTAAGAAGATTAAGAGAACAACAAGTTGATTCGCTTACTGCTAACTCTTATTCTACTCTTATTGCAGACTTAGTTAATGAAGTTAAACGAGATATTGAGAACTCTTGGAATTGGAGTGCATTACGCACAACTTTAACAGCTACAACTTCGGCTAACTTATTTAATTATGTTTTTACTAATTCTAAAACAACATTTAGAGTTTTAAATGTTATTAATGACACTAGTAATGTTACCATGGAAAATAGAAATGGTACTTGGTTTGATAGACAATTTCTTATGTCACCAGTTAAAACAGGTTCTCCAGCTTTTTATAATTTTAATGGTGTAGATTCTAATGGCGATACACAAGTTGATGTATTTCCAGTACCTGATGGTGTGTATGAATTAAGATTTAATGTTGTACTACCACAAGCGGACTTAGAACTACCTACAGATGTTCTTCTTATCCCAGCTCCTTTAGTTATTGAAGGAACTATTGCAAGAGCAATTAGTGAACGAGGAGAAGATGGTGGATTTATGGAACAAGAGCAACGCTTTAGAAGTATGTTATCAGATTATATTTCTATTGAAGCTGGACAAAGACCTGAAGAAACTATTTGGTATTTATCATAATGGCTGGATTAATAAAAACTACTAGTATAACTGCACCTGGATTTATGGGGTTAAATACCCAAGATTCAGGAGTTACTCTTGAAAGTGGTTATGCTACTATTGCTAATAATTGTATTATTGATAAATATGGTCGTTTAGGTGCTAGAAAAGGGTGGGATCTTTTAACAGATTCAACTAGTGGTGCTATATTTACATCATCAATTTCTACAACAACTATGACTGTACATTCTGTAACATCAGGTACTTTATCTCCTGGAACTACTATATCAGGATCAGGTATTACGGCTGGGACAACTATTGTATCTCAAGTAACAGGGACAACAGGTAGTACAGGAACTTATACTATAAGTATTTCTCAAACTAGAAATGGTTTATCAGCTACTTATGTTAGAACTGGTACTTCAGTTGTTGTAACTTATACTGCTCATGGATTAGCAGTTGGAAATACAGTTCATTTAGATTTTACTTCAGGTTCTGCAACAGATGGTGCATTTGTAATTACAGCAATTACAACAAATACATTTACAATTACGCATGGTACAAGTGGGTCAACAAGTGGAAATGTAACAGTACATCTACCAACTAATGCAACTAATTCATTAGGAACAGATAATTATATAGAATCTATATTTGAATTTAAAACAGTAGCTGGAGATATTTTATATTTATGTTCAGGTAATGGACAGTTATTTTCTACTACTGACAATATTACTTTAACAAGAAAGTATGTATTTGGTGCTGACTCAGGAGGTCCTGTTGCTTTAACGACACAACCTTCATTTACAGGAAATAGATGGCAGTGGGCTGCTCTTCCTGAAGGTAGTGGTGCTGCTGCAGAATCTTATGCTTTTGCTGCTCAATCAGGTAATACAATGCTTGTATATAGAGAAGGAGCTCACAGTGGTCCTTTTGTTTTTCAACGAGTTGGTACAGATTATGGTACAGCACCTACAGGTGTATCTACATTTGATCCTGATACAGTATTAGCAAGTTTTGGTAGAATATGGGTTGGTGGCTTAACAGATAATAAAACAACTGTCTTTTATAGTCAATTACTTAATGGAGCTACTTTTACAGGAGCTGGTAGTGGTCTATTAGATATTGGTGGTGTAGTAGGACAGAATGATGAAATTGTAGCTTTAGCTCAACATAATAAATATTTAGTTATTTTTTGTAAAAACAACATTGTAGTTTATCAAGGTGCTGATGATCCTTCTACAATAACATTAGCTGATACTATTAAAGGTGTTGGATGTATTGCAAGAGATTCAATACAAAATACAGGTAATGATTTAATTTTCTTATCAAAAAGTGGTGTAAGAAGTTTTAATAGAACAGTTCAAGAAAACTCTATGCCTCTTCGTGAACTTTCTCTTAATATTAGAGATGACTTAGTAGGATATTTATCTGTAGAAACATTAACTAATATTAAAAGTGCTTATTTTGAAAGAGACGCTTTTTACTTAATTACATTCCCAGGTTCTAAGACAATGGTTTATTTTGACCTTAGAAATATTCTTTCTAATGGTGCTGCTAGAGCTACTATTTGGAGTAATAATGCTGGTATTACATATAAAGCATTCTGTAGTACAGAAAGTAGAAAACTTCTTTTAGGAGTTCCAAATGGTATTGCAGAATATACAGGATATTTAGATAATACTTCATCATATACTTTTAGTTATTATACATCTAATTCAGACTTAGGAGCACCAACACAAACTAAATTACTTAAAAAAGCTAACTTAGTTGTTATTGGTAGTGGAGATCAAGATTTTTCTTTTAAATATGGATATGATTATACTTTAAATCCTTTATCTGTAAGTATTGTACAAAATTTAGGTAATAAAACATTTTCTAAATATAATACTACAGCTAAGTATAATATATCTAAATATGCTTCAGCAGGTATTGGTGTTAATTCAATATCAATGCCATTATCTGGCTCAGGTAAAGTAATACAATTTGGAGTTGAAGCTACAGTAAATGATAATCCAGTATCAATACAAAAAATAGATGTCTATCTTAAAACAGGGAAAATTTTATAATGTCTAACTATACAAAAACCACTAACTTTCTTGCTAAAGACTCTTTGCCTGAAAATGATTCAGGAAAGATTATTAAAGGTTCAGAATTTGATACTGAATTTAATGCTTTACAAGTAGCTGTAAATACTAAAGCTGATTTAGCTTCACCAGCACTTACTGGTGTTCCTACAGCTCCAACTGCTACAGCAGGGACTAATACAACACAACTTGCTACAACAGCTTTTGTAAGTACAGCTGTAGCTTCTTCATTTCCTAGTGGAGGTATTATTATATGGTCAGGTTCTTTAGTAACTATACCTAGTGGTTGGGTTTTATGTGATGGTACAAATTCTACACCAGATTTGCGTAATAAATTTATAGTAGGTGCTGGTTCTACTTATGCTGTAAATGCAACAGGGGGTAGTGCAGATGCTATTGTAGTAAGTCATACCCATACTGCCACAGTAACAGACCCAGGACATAATCATACTGTAAATCAAATGCTAACTCCACCATATCAAGCAGGTGGAAATGCAGTATTTGGTAATTATACTTCTTCTACAACAGGAACATCTACAACAGGGATTACAGTCTCTAACTCTACAACAGGTTCAAGTGGTACGAATGCTAATTTACCTCCGTACTACGCTTTATGTTATATTATGAAGAGTTAATGAGTAAGATAGAATATGTAAATCTTCTCTATAGGATATATGGAAGTCCTAAAGAGAATAAAAAGAAGTTTTTAGAGGAAGCAGCTACTTGGGAATATTATCCCATATATAGAGATGATAAAGTAGTTGCATTAATACTCACTAAAGGGAATAGAATACATTGTGGTTGTCTTCCTGAATATAAAGGTAGATGGTTTCCTTTAAAGATGTATAAGCGTATTATGAAAAATCTCCTTCTAAAGTATGGTAAAGTAGAAACATCAACTTACCATGAAACAGAAGCATTTGTTAAGAGATTAGGTTTTAAAGAAGTTGGTAGAACAAAAGATGTTATTAATTTTATAAAGACAGAGGTATAATATGAGTTTTGTAACAGATTTTCTTGGTGGTGAGGATGCTCCTAAAATTCCTGATTATTCAGCATCACCAGTAACTACTCTTTATGGCACAGTGACACCTTCAGGTGGTGGAGGAGTAACTACAGCCCTATCTCCAGAGCTACAAAAATGGTTTAATTTATATACCTCTGCTGCTGAAAGAGCTCTTCCTTCTACAGAGCAAATGGGTTTTGCTACTGATGTATCTAACTTAGGTAGAGGATTATTTGCTAGAGGTGCTGGAGTAGATATTGGTGCTAAGACTAGAGACTATTACAATCAAGTACTTGCTGGTATGGAGCCACAAAGAGCTGCAGAAGAATCTAGATTAGCTGATACATTGTTTAAAACAGGTAGAACTGGAGCTGGTGTAGGTGTATCAGGTGGTGGATATATTAATCCTGAACAATATTCTTTATTTAAAGCTAGAGAAGAAGCTAATAGAAATATTTATTTAGGTGCTGAAGATAGAGCAAGACAACAACAAATTGATGATCTTAGAAATGCTTTAGGTTTCTATGGTACTGGTCAAGAACTTACTACAGCTCCATTAACAACTGCTGCAGGTTTATTAGGTACTGGTATTAATATTGCTGGTCTTCCTAACCAGTTTATACCATATTCATTACAAGCAGGTCAGAATGTCACTGGTGTAAATCAAGCTAATGCTCAAATTGAAGCTCAAAACCAAGCTAATAGACTTGGATTCTGGGGTGGTCTCATTGGTTCCACTGTAAGTGCTTTTAATCCATTTAGTAAACTAGGTGGTTTATTTAGCAGTGGTGGTGGGGGATATGTACCTACTGGAGGTGGTTATGGTGGTAGCATGACTAGTTATGCCCCAGCATCAGGTGGTTTAAGACTTTCACCTTATTCAGGAGTATAATTATGGCTGGAATCGTACCTAGTTTATTTGGACCAACTCCACAAGAGTTAGAATCTCAAAGAAAACAGCAACAATCTGAATTAATAAAAGCTTATGCTGCTCAAGGTCCTAGAGCTGCTGCTGGAGCTGGAATTGGAACATTAATTGGTCAAGGTCTTAATGCTTTATTTGGTACACAAGATCCTGAGATTAAGAAAGCTACTGATGTCTATAAAGTCTTACAAACTACTCAACAAGAACTAGGTTCAGGTGTATCTGACCCTAACATTCTTTATCCTACTCTTCAAAAGAGATTTACAGAAGCTGGTTTCCCTGATATTGCTGCTAAGGTAGCTGAAGAAGGTGCTTCTAAGATTATTGATTGGAATACTAAACAAGCTACTATTCAACAAAAACAATTTGATCTAAAACAAGATCAAGATGCTAAATTAGCTTTACAAAAACTTAATGAAGATACAGCTAAAGAAAATAGATCTCCTACTAGTGAAGAGATTATTAGTACTCTTTCTACTTATCTTCCTGCTGAAAAACTTGCTCCATTAATTCAAAATGCTTCTGATAAACAAGCATGGAGAGATATGGAAGTTAGACGCATGGAAATGAATCATGAAGATAGAGTGCAAGCTGCTAAAGATAGAAATGCTAATGCTAAAGAACTACAGCAAATTAAGTTTGAGAATCAAAAAGAACTTGAAAAATTAAAAGCTACTCTTAATCCTAGTGGTGGTAAGTCTTCTGTATATGAAAGAGGCTATGCAAATAATTTTGTTACTTCATCTAAAGAACTTGTACCTGCAACAGCTAATTTAAACATTCTTACTCAAGGTGGTACATCCCCTATTACAGCAGGTGTATTTACTAACCTTAAAGGTACTGGTGTACTCTCAGCTACTGGAGCTGCTTTAGGTACTACTTTAACTTCAGCAGGGGCTGGTCAATATGAATCTATTATGCTACCAGTGATACAAAACATTGGTACAATGCAAAATGCTGGTAGAAGAACTACTATTGCTCAATTAGATAATTTAAAGAATGCTCTTATTGCTAAACCTGGTCAACCATATATTGTTCAAGTACAGAAAATGGGTGAACTTCGTCAAATTGCTGAAGCTGCTTCTGAAGCTGCTTTAGTTAATCCAGCTCTTTCTGATGAACAAAAAGCACTAGTTAAAGCTAATATAGAAAAAGTTAAAGAAGCTATCCCATTCACTGGAGCTGATGTAGCTAAGTTTAGTGTTTATTCTAAGAAGAATCCTAATATTAAGTTTAAAGACTGGCTTAAAACTAATGGAGAAGATAAAGAAATTCTTAATAAAGCTCCTCAAGCTGCATTAGATATGTTAGCAAAAAACCCAGCACTAAAAGATCAATTTAAAGCTAAATATGGTTATTTACCTGAAGGATATTAATAATGGCTGAAGCAAATCCGTTTGACCAATTAGAAGCAACTCCGACTACTCAAGCTAATCCATTTGATGCTTTTGATACTCTTCCAGATCCTGTCTTAGCTACAGTTGAGTCTGCAGTAGAACAAGCTACTCCAAGTGGTTTCTTTGACCCAACAGCTCCAACAGACTTTAGTTTAAAAAATGTAGCTACTGGTGCAGGGATAGGTGCTGGTATTGGTACTTTAGTTGGTGGATTTCCATTTGGTACACTTGGTGGTGCTGTTTCAGGTGCTGTAGGTACAGGTGCAGGGGAAGTATCTCGTACTATGGGAGCATCTCCTGCTACACAAATAGGTACAGAACTTGTTGCTGGAGGTCTTCCAAGTGCTATTAAAAAGTTTGGTACTAAAGCATTAGGATTAGTTACATGGAAAGGTGAAAGACTTTCTAACCTTCTTAAGAGTACAACTGATGAAGAATTAGCTACACTTGCTGCTAAAGAAAAACAATTTGGCTCTCCTACATTTAAAGGTTTATATACAACAAAGAACTCTGATGATGTTCAAGGTATATTAAAGAGTGAACTAAATAATGCAGGAGTACAAGTAGGTAATAATGAACTTGCTTCTACAGCAGTTAGAAATCAACTCTATTCTAGTATGAAAGCTAATAATCCATTTGTTAAGTCACAAGAGTATGATGACTTACTAGATGAAGTTGCTGTGTTAAGAGCTAGAAAACTTATTAGCCCTAATGAAGAAAAGAACTTACAACAAATACTAAGAAATCAACTTAATACTAATCCTAAGGTAGCTGCTACAGCTAATAAAGATATTCTTAATCTTATCCAAAATGGTGGTACATATACAGTTGAAGGTGAAACAAAAGCTATGATTTCTCCTGATGCTCAGAAAGTATTAAGAGAACAGTTTAATAAATATCTTGAAAGAACTACTGGTGGTAAAGGATATAATTTCTTAAAAAATATTGAGCAACAAGAATTTATTGCTGCAGCTAGAGATAGTATTCCTACATTAGTTGCTACTAAGTTTAGTAAGTTAGATGAGCCATATAAACTTGCTCTATCTAATATTGCTAAGTCACCTGAGGGTAAAGCTGAGTTTGCTAAAGCAATTGACCAACACTTCTATCAATTAGGTGAAACAATTAATGTTGCAGGTAAGCAAGTAGGTAAAGAAATTAGTCCTGACAAACTTATGAAAGAGTTTATTCGTTTAAGACCTGCTATTGAAGAAACAAATGTTATGTCAAGAGTGCAATTAGAAGAACTTACAAGACGAGTAGCTGATATCCCTAAGATGGCTGATAAGGCTAAAGCAATTAAATATTTCTCTGATATAGTTAGAGGTTCTATTATTGGTGCAGGTAGCTCTGAAGTAGCAGCTGCAAAAGCTCCAGTAATGCCGATGTAATAAAAAAGGGGCGATAAGCCCCTAATTTATTTAACCATCATATATAATCCAACATTTGCTAACGCATATCCAAAGTAACAAAGACTCATTCCATTATTACCAAGATAAAGTTGTTCAGCACAAATATATGAATAAATAAGTCCTGTAATAATAATTAATATTTGACTCATTTGTTTTATTCACCTTCTTCATCCCATTCAATCATAAACCTAATGATTAAAAGATCAAGAAGGAGTATCCACCCCTTCCCTTTCCTACCAATCTGTTTATAACTCATGTGTTCAATACCTAAGTTTACACCACTAATTAACTCTGATCCAAAATAAAACATTAGTTCACCTCGCAAGTTCCGCCAGTACAAGCCAAATTATCTTTAGCTTCTGTATGGTCGTCATGTTCAATTACTTTCGTTAAGTCTATCTCTTGAAGATGTTTAAACATTTCTTCAAAGGTTTCTTTAGTACAATCTTCAAATGGGGCTTGTTGATAGGTTCCACCATTGTAAGGAAGTACAGAGATACCAGTATAGTTATAACGATTCTCCCACATCCAAACCCCACATTCTTCCCACTCATCATCTTTCAATGAGATAGTACAAGAAACATTATGCTTATTATCACCTCTATCATGACCATAAGCTACCCATTGAGTGTTAAATTTCTTAACTCTCTCAAGAATATCTTTATAACTTTCAGTGCGTAGAATAGAACCTTCAGGAGCTTTCTGAGGGAAACTCATTACAGCTTCTAAGTGAGGTTTAAACACACAGTCTTCTATTAAAGCAGGTACAGTAGAAGTCATGTAAGTGTATAATGGTTCATTCTTACCCACTCTCATCCTACGAATATAGTAATCATTATGCCAAGCATGAATACCACTACTGCTACCAAGTACAAGGCTAGTAGTACCAGCAGGCTTGACAGTAGTAATCCTAGCTGACTCTCTAATTCCAATAATGCTAGCCACTCTCTTATTTTCTTCTTTAGTAACATTAGCAGCTTCCTTTAGGTTAAGTTTTAATACTCCGCCTGATGCAATACCAGTCATAGAAACACCAAGTAAGGCATCTTCTTCTGAAGTATCTTTCCACACTTGACGAAGATAATGGAAGTCAGTGTATCCAGCTTGTAATGTACCAATGAATGCTGCAGCTTTAACACGAGCATTAAGTTCTTCTTGAGTAGTTACATCTGATACATTAACTTCAACTAAATTACAATAGGAGTTAGGTCTTAAACTAATTTCAGCACATGGATTAGTACCTACATCATAGTTATTAGTCCAAAATACTCCAGGTTCACCAGCACCTGATTGTTCTACTCGTTTCCAAATAGAGAACCATTCTTCTTCTGTAATCTCTTCTCTATTTAAAGCAACAGAGTTATTAGCACGACCTCGTTGAGGGTTTAATTCCCACCAATCACCACTCTTAGCTGACATCATATCCATATCATCTTTATCGAATAAAGAGATTAGGGCAGCACGACGAATGCCACCTGATAGAACAGCATCAGCAATATGGCATATCATATCATGCACTTCAATAGGTTCTAGTTTACGACCAATAGCATTATTAAGAACACTACGAAGTTTATCTAGACATATTCGTAATGGATCAGGTCCAGGGGCTTTACCACCTGAGGTAATGAGTCTTGCACCTTTAGGACGAATATCTCTAAAGTCAAATACAGGGTCAGACTTACCAAGAGTATAGGCTTTAATTAATACTTTAACAGAATCAGCCCAACCTTCAATAGAGTCTCCTACCAAGAATCGTCGTTGTTTAGTGGATGGACCAACGATAGTAGGGAGTCTATCTGTATGTCTGCGTTGTACGCTAAAGCCCACACCACTTCCCCCAAGTAAGTTAAACATGGTCTCGCTGAAAACGGCAGGATGATCGACAGGGGAATAAGCACAATTGAACATACGATTATTACTGAGTTCAATAGGAGTGCCACCGAACTGTAAGCTACGCATAGAAGGCAATACTTGACGATTGTAAACATATTTGTAAACATC
>Ga0255172_1000236_pt1 | contig 19494 bp, 24 predicted proteins | sample Atl_Yuk_RepC_8d_FD_189952 | JGI IMG/M metagenome (GOLD analysis project Ga0255172, IMG submission 189952) | Freshwater microbial communities from Altamaha River, Georgia, United States - Atl_Yuk_RepC_8d | ecosystem: Environmental > Aquatic > Freshwater > River | place: USA: Georgia | collected... | reverse complement strand
CAACATCGAACGTAATTGTGAGCGGCATGGGTTTGGATCTCCTGCGTGTGATAGGTGCGGGGCCCCGCTTAGTGGTTGCCATGTTAACGGCCTCCTTTGTGCGATGAGTTGAGGTTTAGTAGCAGACTGTGATCTGTAACTACGATGTAGTTGGACTTGGGCATGGGGACAATTGTGTGCTTAACGGCTTGTGCTGCTTCTTCTCCGCATGGCATACAGGTAAAGTAAGTAGGATTTTTTTTCTCTATGCCTAGTTTCCAACGCTGGAATGGGACTTTGTTGAAGTGGCAATGTGTGCATAGATACACACGATCTTCTTCGCGTAGTTCCATTAGAAGTCTCCAAGACAGAGATAACAGAGGCCAACGATTCCTGCAAGAATGACAAAAGCATCGAGTAGGTTCATGGATAATTCTCCGTGTGTTTTGGATAAATAGAATTGGATAAATAGGAAAGTGCTTATGAATCAATGGGTTAGCAGATCGAATTATCCAAAGTGGCTAATTATCCAAGGTTTGTAGAGGCCCCCCCTATTATGCGTGTGATGCGTGCGTATATCCTCACGCGCACTATACGCACCGAGGTTCTCTCGGGAGGGGGGTATCTAAAATTATTGGATAACTAGACTAAATAGACTAAATACAAACAACAGAATGGCTACGGCAAGCCGTTTCCGGTATTTATCCAGTTTTGATGGCTATAGTGGCTATAGTCATTTTGGATAATTGCTGGATAATTAGGCAATTTTTGCCGCCATCTCCTGAACACCCTTGATTAACTCCACAACTTGGGTAAGTGTGGCGCGTTTAGCCGAGGGCACTTGGACACCATCTTTCTTGCGTATTACATACCCGCCATTCTTGGAAAGGGCGAGGTCATTGACCTTATCTTGGAACCGAGTCTCCAAGGACTCAAAGGTTGCGCGGTTTGGGATTGACACAGACTCACCCAACAATCCGGCGATGGCCTCTGCCAATGGCTGATAATTACCACGCCGCGCCGCCGATGCGATAGACCCGACAGAGAATTGCGCGAGCCCCATGCGAGCGTGTTTGCCGACTGAGCCCTTTTGCCCTGCGAGGTATGTGATGGCCTCAAAGGTTGCGCCCTGTAAAACTGACACCTTGCGCTCAGTTAAAGTCTTGCCCACTACAAGGGCCGAGGCTGGTGTGTATGATGCGACTTCGGTATTGCTGTGTGCGAGTGCGACTTGCATATTTAACTCCTCAAAGGTTGGTTGGTTTAATACATATTGCACAGGGCGCGTTTAGTCCCTGCAATTTCCGCGTTTACTTGACGCGAAATCGTGAACACCCTAGCACGCCGAGTCCGTGCAAGGTGCTTGATAACTTTGACGCTATAACCAGTGCGCGGGTCGAGAGGTTTGATGCTCGCCGACCCTTGAATGGTTCCGCGCTTGACTGTGTAAGTAGCCATGTAAGTCTCCAATAGTTGAGCAATTTGATGCACCCTGATATCAAGACGCATTAAATTGCCCGTTATTGTTCGCGGGGAGGCCTACTTCGCGCCCGCCTGTGTCGCATGATGAGTGGACTAACGCGCCCTCACCCACTTGCACTTATCCCCTCATCAACCCCGATGTCCTGCCGTAGCAGTGCGAACCCGTAGGTATCGCCGACTTTGGAGCCTGCCGGTGTGCAAGCCTATCCACAACTAGCCGTTCGACTAGCCATGTCCCCCAACTACGCGCTTTTACGAGATCCGTTGGCAATCACGGCAGGGAGATCCTAAGACCCGCGCTGTCTGCGCCTACCCTGCACCATAGGGGAAAGTGTGCCGATCTTGGGTGTGCCAGGGGGGTGGGGGGCTGGACAACGGGGGGGCGGGGGCCCCTGTCTGCTTACCTATGCCATATAACGCGCCTGGTATTTTTACCTACATACACACGTAATACATACAACCCACTTGACATACGTACACACCGCATCTATATTCCGTTTTAGGGGGTTAGCGGTAACGGCCCGGAAATGATCGCAGCGATCCTGAGATTCGAGTTGTTGTACACACCCGTTATACCCCCGCCCATTTAACTAAAAGGAGTAACAGATGAAATTAGCCGCCCTGTTTAAAGGTAAAGAAAGTTCCAAGGAAGAAAAATCCGAGAAAAAAATGTCCCCCTCGCAATACGCTCGTGGCGAAGCCATGGAGAAAAAAATGAAGGGTATGGAAAAAGGCGGTCGGTCCCAGGGATTTAACAAAGCCGTTAATGCGCCTAAAAAAGACATGATGCGCAAAGGGGCGGGGCGTGGGCGATAACCGGAACTGGAAGCGGCACAACTTCTATTTACCGGAGGACGCCGTGTCGGCGCTCAAGGCGCTGGCTGTTAAGGAGCAGACTACCTACTCCGATTTAATCCGTAAGGCGATTAAACAATTTTTGGAAGCCAATGGACGACCAAGCGCTTGAGCCGATTCAGCCCGGGAGGCTGACGGTGCCATCGGAGATGGTGGCAGAGATTGCGGCGGGGCTGGAAGAGCCTAAAGATATTGCTATGCGGTACGGCATCGCCGGTCAGGCATGGGATGACTTGAAGAATTGGACGCCGTTTCAAAATGCAGTAGCCGCGCAGAAGGCGGAATACGAGAAATCAGGGTTCACATTCAAGGTTAAAGCGAAAATGCTGACCGAAGATGTGTTCGAGGATGCATATAAACGGGCGCGATCCAGCGATGCAACCCTGCTTCAGAAGCTAGAATTCGTCAAATTGGGGGCCAAATTGGCGGATATGGAGCCGAAAAACACCCAAGCGGCGCCTACAGGACCTGCGTTTTCCATAACAATTAACATGGGTGACGAGTCTACAAAACCCAAAACCATCGACATAACGCCACAATATGTCGAAAAAACGGACGAAAATGAGCACGAAATGGTCGAAAACGAGGCAAAAACGGGCTGAAATGCCCTATTTACGATGAATCTAACATACACACCGCCGGACAGCGTTCGAGGGTTTTTACGCAGCGAATCGTTCATTTCCTTGATTGTTGGACCAGTTGGAAGCACAAAAACGACCGCTGGGATAATGAAAATCGCCTACCACGCCAAACAAATGGCCCCATGTAGGGATGGAGTGCGCAGATCCCGTGCCATATGGGTGCGTAATACGCGCGAACAATTGCGAGATACCAGCATACCGGACGTACTTCGGTGGTATCCTGATGGTCAGGCGGGCAGTTATCTGAAATCGGAATATAAATTTATATTGAGGTTTGACGATGTTGAATGCGAAATACTATTCCGAGGGTTGGACGACTCTGACGACGTCCGTAGGCTCTTATCTCTCCAAGCGTCTTTTGGTATTCTTGACGAGTTTAGGGAAATTAATCCTGATATCTTCAATGCTCTCCAAGGTCGTCTTGGGCGATATCCATCGAAACTTGATAATAGTGTTGGCTGTGTTACTGATAATGGCAAATCTAACGCGCACATATGGGGGATGACCAACCCGCCGGATATGGATACGTTCTGGGAGACCTACTTATCGGAGCCCCCGGCTAATGCGCAATGTTTTTTTCAACCATCTGGACTATCTGCTGAAGCCGACTGGCTTGAGTTCCTCCCCGAGGACTACTACGAAAACCTGGCTGAAGGTAAATCTGAGGACTGGGTCGATGTGTATATCCACGCTAAATTTGGCAAATCCCTGTCAGGACAGCCCGTATTTAGGGCGTTCGACCGTGATATTCACGTCGCAAAAAATACTCTTAATTATATAAAGTTATCAACCCACCCCCTGATTATAGGGATGGACTTTGGACTGACACCGGCATGCACAATAAACCAGATGGACCCACAGGGGCGGTTTCTTACGTTTGCAGACCTTGTATCGGAAGGTATGGGGACCCTACGGTTTCTCAGGGAGAAATTAAAACCCCTGCTGGCGAACCGATTCCCAGGTATGCCGGTTATCGTGATTGGGGACCCAGCGGGGCAGCAGCGTGCCCAGACAGACGAGCGTAGCGTTTTTGACATCCTGAAGCAGGAAGGCTTTAGGGTTATACCGGCTAAGACCAATAGCATAGTGGCTCGAATAAACGCCGTTGATAAGATGCTGACGACCATGGCAGACGGCAAACCGGCGCATTTAATTGATCCGGGGGCTCGGCACTTGATTAACGCGCTGAGGGGCGGATATCGGTATAAAATCAAGACTAGCGGTCAAGTAGATGACAAACCGGAAAAAAACGAGTATTCTCACGTAGCAGATGCGCATCAGTACGCATGTCTCCACGCCGATGGGAATTTGACCGGCGATGTCCTAGCCCCCAAAGCACGCGAAATTCAGAAAATTTCTTACGCTTGGGTGTAAATCATTGACTTTATGGGTAAGAGGAGTTATAAGGCGGTATGGAACAAGGCATAAATATTACCTCTGACACAGCCCCCGGTGTGACAAACATCGGTGGTATTGTACCCGTTAAGTCTGTCAAACAACTGATGGAAGAGCAGCGCGAAGCTGCTAATCGTGCTAATTCTGAGCCGGTTATTCAGAACCTGGCTGCGTATATTAAACAGAAATGGTACTACTCCCGGTTTTCTAAAGAAATGACGATCGAGCAGCGCATGCTAAAAAGCGTGCGGCAGCGTCGTGGAGAATACGATCCTGATTTGCTGGTGCAGTTGCGTGAACAAAATTCTAGTTTGATTTATATGATGTTAACTTCCAACAAGTGCCGTGCGGCATCGAGTTGGTTGCGGGACGTACTGCTTACGGATTCAAACGACAAGCCTTGGTCACTTAAACCTAACCCCATCCCTGAAATGCCGCCTCCAGTCCTGCAAGGGCTGATGCAGCAGGCACAGCAGAAGCTGATGGCGTTTATGCAGTCTGGTGTTAATCCTACCGACCAAGAAGTGCGGCAGATTTTGCTTGATTTTAAAGACCAAGCGATGGGCGAGCTCACTGCGCTGGCGAAAGAAGATGCCAGCCGGATGGAAAAGAAAATGCACAGCCAGTTGCTAGACGGGCAGTGGACAACGGCATTTGCCCAGTTTATTGACGACTTAGTAACGTTCCCGTGCGCGATTATTAAAGGGCCGGTTGTGCGGTCTAAGCCCCACATGAACTGGGTACCTGTTGGCGATACGTACGAACTACGGGTGCAGAACGAATTATCGTTGGAGTGGGAGCGTGTTGATCCGTTTAATATTTACCCCGCTCCGGATGCAACCCATATCGATGACGGATATTTAATCGAACGCCATCGCTTACAGCGTGCTGATTTAGTCGGGATGCTGGGAGTTGAGGGATATAGTGACGGTGCTATCCGTGCCGTGCTTGAGGAATATGGTAAAGGAGGTTTACGTGACTGGATTTATGTCGATCTTACAAAAGCTGCTGCAGAAGGTAAAAGCACGGTTGCAGCCGGGCAAAACCCCTCAGAACTTATCGACGCGCTCCAATTCTGGGGCAGCGTCCAAGGGCAACTCCTCCGCGACTGGGGCCTCACGGAAGAAGAAGTCCCCGACCCCCTCGCAGAGTACCCGATCGAAGCGTGGCTCATTGGGCGCTGGATCATCAAAGCAGTCATCAACCCAGACCCGCTCGGCAGGAAGCCGTATTACAAAACGTCTTACGAAGAAGTCCCCGGGGCGTTCTGGGGGAACTCGGTAGCCGATCTATGTCGAGATAGTCAGTCCATGTGTAATGCCGTGGCGCGTGCGCTTGTTAACAATATGAGCCTAGCGTCGGGGCCGCAAGTCGTGTATAACATCGACCGATTACCTCAAGGCGAAAACATTACTCAACTATTCCCATGGAAAATTTGGCAAGTCACGAGCGATCCGCTAAACGGCAATGCAAGACCTGTGGAATTTTTCCAGCCCGACTCGAGAGCGTCAGAGCTCATGGCGGTGTACGAGAAATTTGCGGTTCTTGCGGACGAATATACGGGTATCCCCCGATATATGACTGGGGGCAACCCTTCGGGCGGCGCAGGCCGAACGGCTTCTGGAATGTCGATGCTTATGACGAACGCCGGAAAGTCGATCAAGCAAGTGATTGCTAACATAGACGAGCACGTAATTAAGCCGCTTATTGACCGGTTGTACTACTACAATATGCGTTACAGCGACGATCCGGACCTGAAAGGCGACGTAAACATCCAAGCCTTAGGGGCGGCAAGCCTGATGGAAAAAGAAGCCATCCAGCAGCGCCAGAACGAATTCCTAGGTATTGCTTTGAACTCTCCGATTGCCCAGCAGGTCATAGGCATGGAAGGTGTAGCAGAATTGCTACGGCAAGCCGCTAAACGCCTAGACATGAATACGGATGACATTGTGCCGCCCGAAGACGTAGTTAAGCGCAAAGTTATGGAAGCCAATGCGATACAGCAAGCGCAGATGATGGCTAACCAACAAAATGGGCAAGCACAAGCCGGTGGCACGCCACCGACACCCGGACCGGACCAAGGCTTACTGATGGATGGATCGCCGCAGGTAAATCGATTTACGCCATCGGCCTAGGTGTTGACGTAGTAGTTTTTTAGTGGTATATATCAATTTGTTTTAGAAAGGAGTTGCGATGAAAGCAATCAGCCCGATGGAAAAGCGTGGTTCTGAGTACACTCAGGAATCCGCAAAGACCGATGGCATGTCCAAAGGTCCCGCCAAGCAGGGTGCTGGTGGCAACGACGGTAACGTTGATGCTGAAGGCAAGCGTGGCGGAAAAGAGTATGCCCAGATGTCGGCTAAAACCGACGGTATGTGCAAGTAAGTGCTGCGGATTGACGAAAGGGTCGCCCGCAGTCTGACGCTGTTAAGGTCAGAAGAGTTTGCCCCATTGCTAGAGTATTTAGGGAACTGCAAAGCAGATAGTCTTGAAAAAATGGCGGTGGCAAGCGAACCAACCCAAATTTACCGGCTTCAAGGTGAAGTTGGTGTGATCAAGGAGTTTCTTGATCTAGTAGGACGATCAGGTGAACTGATCGAGAAGTTACGAAGGTAGGCAGACCGTTAAGTCGGAGCCCACCACTTTAATTTAACCGTGTAGCAGACCGTTATCGCGTAGCGCAGACCGTTCAGGCGGAGCGCGAAGTGAGAGTCGGAGCGAAGGAGATAGAAATGGCATTGCCCAAGGCAATTCAACAAAAAGTTGAAGAAGCAGACGCGTTAGTAGCCCACATAAGTGGTGATAAGACCGAGGAAATCCAGGAAAACCCTGATAATTTTTCGGAGACTGAACCAACAAACCAACTACCACCCGATCCGCCTATTGTTGAACCACCTCAGCAACCCGTTTCACAGGAGCCTACAAAGGAAATACCGGAAAGCAAATGGGAAAATAAATACCACACGCTTAAAGGTATGTATGACGCGGAAGTACCTAGATTGCACGCAGAACTGCGCGAGATGAAAACGCAGATTCAGCAGCTTGTAGCAGACAAAGCTACGGTTGAAGCAAAACTAACTAACCCGCCCCCCTCTGTAGAGTCTCTAATCACTGAACATGACAAAGAAGCGTTTGGTTCGGACTTAATTGATTTAATTGAGCGTGCTACAAAGTCGCAAGTATCCACTTTGCAACAGCGTGAATCGCAACTATTGGATGAAATTAAGCAGTTGAAAGCGCAGCTTGGGAATGTAACAGAGCGTCAGGTTGTATCCGATAAGGATCGTTTCCTGATGGCGCTGACCTCAAAAGCACCAGATTGGGAGCAGTTAAATACCGATTCGGGGTTTTTGGAGTGGTTAGCCCAGGTTGACCCAGTTTATGGGTTGCCCCGTCAAGTAGGTTTAAACAATGCGTACGAGGCGTTCGATTCTGATCGCGTTGCTACAATTTTTAATACCTACCGCGATCTTGTTACTCCTAAACAGCAACAGCAACCACAAGCAACTCCGAAACAAGAACTTCAGCGTCAAGTAGCGCCGACCCGCTCTCGTGCATCGACGCCCCCGGCTACCAATGATGTGAACCAGCGCATCTATACGCAAGTAGAGATTGAGCAGTTTTACAATGATTGGCGACGAGGCTACATCGACCAAGAAGAGGCGGTTCGTATGGAAAAAGAAATTGTGGCCGCTGTCTCGCAAGGAAGAGTCAGATAATGATTTAACCGGTGATGGTAGTGGCTATAACCCTGGTAGTTTTTATTCTTTAGAAAGGAAATAGCATGTCTACCATTACCGCAGGCGCAACCTACCCAATTAATACCGTAGGTGGCAACGCAACATTTAACTCCCCCTCGGGAGCCCAAACGTACGCAGGTACCGCATACTCGGGTACGTTTATTCCGGCCCTCTGGTCCGGCAAACTGGCGCAGAAGTTCTACGCCGCTACTGTATTTGGTGAAATTGCTAACACCGATTGGCAAGGCGACATCACCGGTATGGGCGATACCGTGATCATCAACACGATCCCGACGATCACCATCAACAACTACAGCATCGGTCAGAACCTGGCTTATGAAATTCCTGCTCCTTCGACGATCAGCCTCACGATCAACAAGGGTAAGTATTTCGGCGTGAACGTAAACAACGTTCTCGAACTGCAAGCCAAGCCCAAGCTGATGGATGTGTTCACTAACGACGCAGCCATGCAGATGAAGATCGCTATCGACCAGGACGTTCTGGGCGGTACGTTCGATCAGGGCGCTGCTACCAACAAAGGTGCAACCGCTGGTGCAATCTCGGGTGCTTTCAACCTGGGTACTGACACTGCTCCGGTCACGCTGACCGCCGCTAACATTCTGCAGAGCATCACTGCCCTGTCGTCTGTTCTCGACGAAACCAACGTGCCTGAGACCGATCGCTGGCTCGTTATCGGCCCGACCGAGCGTCAAGTGCTGATGCAGTCCAACCTGGCACAAGCCCAGTTTATGGGTGACCCCTCCTCGATCCTGCGTAATGGCAAGATCGGTCAAATTGATCGTTTCACGGTGTATGTCAGCAACCTGCTGCCCCGCGCCTTGGCTGGTCAAAACTGGACGGGTGGTGCTTCGGCTGGTACGGCTAAGCGTCATGCCATTATGGCTGGTCACAAGTCGGCAATCACCTTTGCATCGCAGATCGCTAAAGTTGAAAGCCTCCAGAACCCGAACGACTTCGGCACCCTGATCCGTGGATTGAACGTCTACGGCTATCAGGTTGTTCAGGCTAACGGTCTGGCTCTCCTGGTTGCAGCAGGCTAATAACCAAGGTGGGGGGCAACCCCCACCTACTTTAACTAGGAACTGGAGATCGATATGACGACTGAAAATAAACTTGTACAGCTTGGTGTTTGGGATGCAGCCGCAAAAGAAATCGCTGGTGGAAGCGTAACTTCTACTGGTCTTTCCGCAGCCGGTGCAACTCAAGCCACGGCAACTGCCATCACTGCAGATGTGTCGGTGTTTGGTACAGTTGCTTCGGGTACTGGAGCTATTCTTCCGGGTACAAACGGTGCAAGCCGTTATGTTGTTCGGAATGGTGGCGCTAATGCCCTGCTGGTTTATGCTCCTGTCGGCGGTACGATGAATGGCACTTCGAACGGCAGCGCATCTGTTGCTACTTCGACAAATGCTATGTTTGTATCCACTGACGGCACAAACTGGTATTCTTTAGTATCTGCGTAATACTCGGGGGCTTCGGCCCCCGTTTAAAAGGACAATATGGGAACCATTGTAGCCTCTACTATTATTGACAAAGCCGCAATTCAGTTACTTGATGTTAGTAACGTGCGTTGGACTCGAGCCGAGTTATTTAGTTGGCTAAATGATGGTCAGCGGCAAATTACGCTGATGTCCCCCCAAACAAATAACAAAATTGCTGTTATGAACATGGTTGCTGGAACTCGGCAAACCATTCCGTCTGATGGCTGGCGTTTGTTAGATGTTTTTCGCTACATGGGTAAACTTGGTAATACTCCAGGGCGGGCGATTCGTTTAGTGTCGCGTGAGTTATTAGATGCATATGATCCTAATTGGCATTCGGCATTAAAACTGGATACGCCACAAAATTTCTTGTTTGACGACCAAGATCAAACTGCGTTTTACGTATATCCACCCAACACGGGGAACGGGTATATCCAGATTAACTATGCGGCTGTTCCTGCAAACTTAAGTTCAGAATCACAAACCATATCAATTAATGATATTTATCAAACTGTGTTACTGGATTACATTTTGTACAGAGCCTGTAGCAAAGATGCTGAATACGCTCCTGGACTGCAGTTGGCTGCTGGGTATTTGACTACGTTCATGGCTGCGCTTAATACACGCGATAAGACGGACAAGGAAAACACACCTAACCTTGGCTTGTCTCCAAACATGGTAATTGGTGGACCTGGAGGTGAGTCGTGAATACCGGCCTTACCGTTGGCTATGAAGATTTTTTACCGGAAGTTGTGCAGTACGTCCCGGATGTTCCAGAATTTATTGCTATTAACGCCATTCGCAATGCTTGTATTGAGTTTTGCGAAAAAAGCCGCTATCTACAGACGGACCTTGCGCCCGTTAACTTGGTAGCAAATCAGTCTACCTATACCGTTATTGTTCCTCCCGACACTAAATTTGTAGACATCGTAGAGGCTTACGCTAATGATGTATTGCTAATTCCTAAGTCAAGCGAAGAACTGTCTCGTATTTATCGATATACTGATTGGCGTTCTGTTGAAGGTCAGCCGATGTATATTACGCGAGAAGTTTATACGGCAGTTCAACTTGTGCCGTTTTTGACGTCTGTTACTGCTGGGCAACAATTATCCATGCGTATTTCATACGCGCCTACGCGAGATTCTGCTGAAATTTCTGAAGACATTTACGAACAATTTCTAGAATATATTTCGTTTGGCGCTCGGTATCGTTTGTATTCTACTCCTAAGCAGCCGTATTACGATCGTGGGCTGGCTATGGAGTATCTCCGGTTATTCCGGGCTGGTATTAATGAAGCCCGAGTTCGTGTAAACAAAGGCTTGTCGCGTACGTCAGGCCGTATCGAATATCAGAGGTTCGTATGAGCATTATTCGCCTGGTACAAAATGACAACTTGCCTCAAGTTACGTTGACAATTATTGACAAAGCCACCGGCGACGCAATTGATTTGTCTAACCCTACTACGACTGTTCAAGTTAAGTTTCGCGCTACAGGAGGTACTGTAGTTCTACATACTCTACCTTGTGTAAAGCCAAATGGTGGTGGAGATGGCGTTGTTACGTTTTCTTTCCCTGCTAACACGCTTGATGTAGCAGAAGGCACGTACGAAGGCGAAATCGAAATTAGTTTTAATAATGTTATTCAAACCATCTTTGACGTTCTTCAGTTCTATGTAAGAGCCGAGTTCTAAAATGGGTTTCCCAGTAATACCTACAACAGCAGTTGTAGCTCAAGTCACATACGTTGACCCAGGTTATGTTGTCATATATGACGCTGTAGCAGAAGTTCATGTTGTTGAAGTAGGGTATTTAGCGGAATATCAAAACCTTACAATTAAAGCTGCTAGCGTTATCTTCCCGACGCGTTTTGTCGCCGACGTGGTTAACCCGTTGGACGGCACTGTTTTGTCCACAACGAAAGTACTAGACGACACACCAATACTTCAAGAATTTGTCGGAATTGATTTTGATAAGCAACTAGCTGACTCGTTTTCAATGGTCGATCAGGTAGATATTGCTTACGACATTGGAAAAGTTTTCGCAGACGCCTACACAACTATTGATACTACAACCGTTACCCCCGGTAAAGGTGTAGCAGACTCCGTGTTCATGGTTGATAACATGGACGGAGATATCGAGTTTGCGTTAATCAAAACTATTTCAGAACTACAGTTTGTAACAGACTCTTTACTTGCTGTTGTCGGCAAGCAAATTACAGACACGTTTAGCGGAATTGATACAGCCTCGGTTACACTTGGCAAAGTATTTAGCGATTCTGTAACAGAATCAGATTCTTCTGTTATTAATTTTGGGAAAAACCCAACAGATAATGTTTCTCTACAAGAAGTTTTAACCAGAGTTTTAAGTAAGGCTTTTGCAGATTCGTTTACTGGAATTGATACTACGGCTTATGCATTTGCCAAAGTTTTAACAGATATTTCGGCTATAACTGATCAATCAACCATTGCTTCCTCTTTACAAAAGGCTGATAATGCTGTATTAGATGATGCGGGACTCCTTGTAATGCAGGACTACTGCGACATTACATACTTTTTAGAAGATTACGTGGGGCAGTCTCGAACTTTTACATAAGGAGTTTTTTGAATGAATACACACGAAACAATCAAGCCTACCGGTATGTTGCGCGTAGTTGTGATAGGTCCCGATGGGAATGTCAAAACTGACGAAACGTTTAAAAACTTAGTCGTCAACGTGGGTAAAGATTTTGTTGCCTCACGTATGGTAGCCGCTAGTGCTACTGTGATGAGCGACATGGCAATCGGCTCAGGCACTACTGCTCCTGCTGCGGGTGATACAACGCTGCAAAGCGAACTTGGGCGAGTAACTCTGGCTTCGGCTTCTGCTACAGGTGCGGTTGTTACTTACACAGCTTCATTCCCTGCCGGTACAGGCACGGGCGCCGTTACAGAAGCAGGAATTTTTAATGCGGCTGTTGCTGGAACTATGTTGTGCCGTACCGTGTTTTCGGTGGTTAACAAAGGGGCTAACGACTCTATGAGCGTTACCTGGACTGTAACGGTGTCGTAATGGCAGTAATTGTTACCCGCGCAGGTAAGGGCTCGCCCCTTACCAACAACGAAGTCGATTCAAACTTTGTCAATCTAAACACGGCAAAAATTGAATTAACTGGTGCTCCGGCAAACGGGAATGTCCCGGCGTGGAATGCGGGAACAAGTACCTGGGTTCCAACGGCTATTGCTGATCCAACTGATGCGGCTATTGCAATGGCAATTGCTTTAGGATAACTATTATGGCAAATACTTTTAAAAACTACGGAGCTCAGGCAGTTGGAACCTCTCCGGTTACAATTGTAACTGCGAGTACTTCAACAACTGTAATTGGTTTAACAATTGCTAATATTGTAACAAGCACAATCACTACTAGTATTACTGTTACAAGCGGGGCAGCAACATATTATTTAGTTAAAGACGCTGTTGTTCCCGTCGGAGGTGCCCTTGTACCGATTGGTGGGGATCAAAAACTTGTATTAGAGACTGGGGACTTATTGCGAGTAGTGACATCAGTAGCGTCTTCTGCTGATGTGATTTGTTCCGTATTGGAGATTTCTTAATGGCGTATATTGGTGCTGCTGCTGCCCCACAAATTGCTTCATTAGCTCCCGGAAGTGTTGAAACTTCTGACTTGCAAAATGACGCTGTTACGACAGCAAAAATTGCCAACGCAGCAGTGACACAAGCCAAATTAGATTCTGCGATTAATCTTGGAGTCAAAGTTGCAAGTATTGACTATCCAGGGGATGACACTGCTGCAAATCCTGCAGGTGGGCAAACAATCACTTTAAATGGAGGCGGATTTAGCGCTACTCCTGCGGTGTTTATTAATAGCGTACAAGTTCCGTCTGTAACATTTGTTTCTTCAAACGAAATTACTTTTGTTACACCAGCAACAGTTGCAGGTACATATAATCTTTACGTAGTAAATCCAGATGGAGCGACCGCCATATTTGTTAATGGCATTTCGTTTTCTGGAGTACCTTCTTGGACAACTCCCGCCGGTAGTCTTGGGTCATTTAACGCAGCAGGTTTTTCTGTGTCTGTTGTAGCAACTAGTAATTCCGCTATTACTTATAGCCTTACTTCTGGATCTAGCTTACCGGCTGGCGTATCGCTTTCTAGCGTCGGGGTAATTTCTGGAACTTCTGCTACAGCCCAAACATTTAGCTTTTCAGTAGATGCGACTGATGCAGAACTGCAAGAAACTCCTCGCTCGTTCTCCATTACTGTTACTCTGGGAGATTCAGAGTTTGAGTATGTAACTTTGCTCCTGCATGGCGATGGAGCTAATGCAACAAACAACAAAACATTTCAAGATTCTTCAGCTAACGGTTTTACAATTATTCCTAACGGTAATACTACGCAAGGCACGTTCACGCCGTTCTCTAAGCCTGATGGTCGGTGGTCGAACTACTTTGATGGCTCAAGTTATATAACAAGTAGTTCAACAACTGCTTTTAATTCTTTTATTACGGGATCAGCCACAGGAATTACATTTACAATTGAAGCGTTTGTATTCCCAACTGTGACTGTTAATGGAGCCAATCCTTGGCAAGGTGCTCCTATATTTGTAAAAGGACAAACATATTTAAATTTCCACGTTCAGAACGATAAACTTCGTCTTTACTGGTACGACCAAGGTGGAGTAGCCCGGTATGTTGAAAGCACTGCTTCTGTCCCATTAAATCAATGGACTCAAGTTGGGGTTACTGTAAACGGAAGCGCAGTTACTATGTATATAAACGGTGTGGCTTCTGGAACTGGTACTTTTAATGGGGTAAATACAGGTGGTCTAAATTCTGCGGAACTAATCGGTTATCAAGGCGCTGCAGGAAATACGTCAAGTTACTACGGCTACATTTCTAACCTAAGAGTATCAAATATTGTTAGAACCATTACTGCGTCAACTTCTCCACTGACTAGCGATGCAAACACTATCTATTTAACGTGCCGAAATAATCGTTTTATTGATGCTTCAAGTAACGGATACACGTTTACAGTAACTGGTTCTGGTGCGTCCGTCCAAACATTCTCCCCATTCCCGACTACTGCGTCCTACGCTGCTGGCACTAATGGCGGCTCTGGGTACTTTGATGGCAGCGGGGATTATCTTAGCGTTACCAACAACGCCGCATTTGACTTTGGTTCTGGGGACATGACCCTTGAATGTTGGTTTTACATAAGTGGAAATGCTTCGCTAAACAACAGCACAGCGCGATCTGCTTGTTTATTTTCTGCTTTTCCAACTAGCGGAGCAATAACAACGGCTTATGACCTCACACTTGTCGGTAATAGTTCTACAACTGGAACAGCATTAAATTTTGGAAGAACAATTTCTAGCGCTGGAACTACCATATCCTATGCAGCCACAATAAGCCAAGGCTCCTGGCATCATGCTGCTGTCGTAAGGTCAGGAAGTACATTAAGCCTGTATTACGATGGAGTTCGTGTTGCTCAAAACACTTCTTTTTCTGGAAACATTGATTCTGGTGGTCATACTATAAAAGTTGGGGCATTGGAGTATGCGGGATATTTAAATGAGTTTCAGGGCTATATCTCTGGCCTTCGTGTTTTAAAAGGAACCGCATTATATTCTGGTGCAACAATCACAATTCCAACAGCACCGCCCACAGCAATCACTAATACTCAACTACTCTGCAACTTCACCAACGGCGGCATCATTGACAACTCCATGTCCAACAACTTGGAGACCGTTAATCAGGCGCAAATTAGTACAAGTGTTCTTAAGTACGGAACTGGGTCTATATATTTTGACGGTGTTGATGACAATATTGTTATTCCGTATAACCCTGTTTTTGGTTTTGGCACAGGGGACTTTACAGTAGAGGGCTGGTTCTATTTTCCTACTTTAAGCACTACAGCTCGTGGAATTATTGCACTTGGCGATGGATATAATGGCGGCGGGCCTTATAACGGATGGAGTTTGACATATCTTGGATCTGAGGGGTCAAATCAAATTCGATTTAGTAGATATGACGGAACGCAGTACGACTACGTAACTTCTGGATTGTCGTTATCCGCTAATACTTGGCATCACATTGCTGTTTCCCGTTCTAGCGGGGCGTTTAAGATATTTGTAGATGGTGTAAGTTACTATTCCAACACCGTTACCACTAGTTTTGCGCCTGTAAATACAAACCCACTTCGAGTGGCATTGCAGTATTACGGCCCTGCTGGTGGATATGGCGGCCCACGATATTGGAATGGTTATATAGATGATCTTCGGATTACTAAGGGATATGCGCGGTATACTAGTAACTTTACCCCACCTAGTTCGGCTTTTGAGAACAACGGAATTTAACTATGACTAGAGCACGCGATCTTTCTCAGGTACTAAACGATGTCGGATCTATTTCGACAAACGATATCGCCAATGGGGCAGTCACCCAAGTTAAACTTGACTCCAATATCAATCTTGGCGTTCGCGTTGCTAGTGTTGCGTATCCAGGGGATGACACTGCGGCTGATCCGGCTGGCGGGCAAACAGTAACAATTACTGGTGCTGGTTTTGCGGCTACTCCTACGGTCTACATTGATTCAACTTTAGCCCCCTCGGTTACGTACGTTTCTCCGACGCAAATTACTTTTGTCACTCCGGCAAAATCTGCCGGAACATATAATTTATTTGTTATTAACCCAGATGGTTCTACAGCCATCAGCGTTATGGGAATCTCGTATTCCGGAACGCCTGCATGGACAACTCCTGCTGGCAATCTTGGAACGCAAAACGCAGCAGCAATTTCTTTTCAGTTAGTTGCTACAGGAGATACTCCTCTTGTATATAGCCTTACTTCTGGATCAACTTTACCAGCCGGAGTGACGCTTTCTTCTAGCGGTTTAGTTTCTGGCGCGGTACCAACGGCTCAAACATTTAGCTTTTCAGTAGACGTCACTGACCCTCAGTATCAGACTACTCCCCGATCATTTTCAATCACTGTCACTTTGGGCGAAGCATATTTTCGGTATGTTACCCTGCTGCTGCACGGCAACCAGCCAAGTGGGGTCACGGATACAAACAACAACGTCTTTAAGGATTCCTCGACTAATAACTTCACTATTACCAGAAACCCTGCTTCCGGGCCAAACGCTCCTACGCAAGGCACGTTCTCGCCGTTCTCCCGGCCTAATGGTCGGTGGAGTAACTACTACGACTCCACCTTAACTGCTTGGTCCGAAGTTCTATGGACAGAACTATCCGGCATATCGTGGACAGTAGAGTTTTGGTTTTATCCTGTTGCTCAGGGTGGACAATATGGTGGAATAATTTTTGGAAACAACGTATCTGGCCGAGCAGATTCCTGTTATATATATCACGCAAGTAATGGCACGGTTGGTATAGGAACAGCGGGCTCAAGTAATTTCACTAATATTAACTCTACAACCGCCCTTCCTCTTAACCAATGGACTCATGTAGCAATTACAATTTCGGGGTCAAGTGGTAGCGCTACCGGTAAAATTTACTTAAATGGTGTTTTGGACAAAACCCAAACATCAATGAATACTGGTATTAACGGTATGGGTTACGCACTTACTGGAAGTCGTGGCGATAATGCGTATTACAACATTTATGGCTACTTAAGCAATCTTCGTATTGTCAAGAACCAAATTCTGTACACAGGAAACTTTACTCCTGCGACCGCACCACTAACTACAACCAGCGTTGGAACATCTGGTGCAAACGTAGCGGCTTCAATTACCGGAACGGTGTCAACGCTTATTTATAATAATGCGTATCTTACTAACTCAGGTGCAACAGTCGGTTCAGCAGCAGGTGGTAGTAGTGCAAGAGCTCAAACTTTCTCTCCATTTCCAGCTACTGTAGCCTATACAAGCGGTGCAAACGGTGGATCAGTCTATTTTGATGGCGGTAATTTCTTAAGTGTGAACCAATCTGCTTTTGTAGCAACAGGAGACTTTACTATTGAGGCTTGGTTTTATCAAATAAATCAACCTTCAGGATACCAGGGAATACTCAGTGCATCAGGTAATGGCGGGTCCACTGGTTTTCGTATTACAACAGACAATAACACATTGAATTTTTGGTTTAATGGCACAGCAGTTGGATTTGCATCTATTCCGCAAGGCCAATGGAATCATGTTGCTATATCAAGAACAGGCACAGCATCCAACAATGTTAGCTGCTATCTTAACGGCGTTAGAGTTGGGCAAATAACAAATACAGGATCAACCACCAATTCAAGTCTGGTAGTTGGAAGATATTACAACGATTTGGCAAACTATTATTTTCAAGGTCATGTTAGTGGTTTGCGTTTAATCGTTGGAAGCGGTATTTATTCTGGGTCCACTATAACGATTCCAACCGCACCGCCAACCGCAGTTTCTAGTACTCAACTGCTTTTAAATTACACCAACGCGGCTATTGTTGATAATGCCATGGCTAATGACTTAGAGACTGTTGGTAACGCAGCCATAAGCACTGTCCAAAGTAAGTGGGGCGGCGGGTCTATGTACTTCAACCCAGGTGAAACAAACCCTCTTATTATACCTCACAATAAGATGTTTGACCTAAGTTCTGGAGACTTTACTATTGAGTTCTGGGTCTATCTATCGGCAGACAGAACATACAATTTTGTGATAAGCAAAGGAACCAGCAACGCACGAGAGTGGGGTGTAAATGTTGGGCCATCAACTGTGCGTTTTTATTGGTCTACAAACGGACTCGGTACCGGCGATTCTCTTATTTCAGCAAGTGCAACACTACCAACAGCAACATGGATGCACATTGCGGTCACAAGGTCTGGTAGCAGCGTCCGAATCTTTAAAGACGGAACGCAAATAGGAACAACAGGTACATTTACATCCATGTATAGCGGAACGGCTCCGGTGTACGTTGGTCGTTTCATGGACTTTAATAACATAAGTCACGACCTAAGTGGTTATCTAGACGACCTTCGGATCACCAAAGGATACGCTCGCTATACCGCTAACTTCACCGCACCTGTCGGGCCATTTGTAGCATTTGGAGATTAATATGCCGCTATTTTCAAAGAACGGGTCTATCCCGAAACCTACAACAGACGGCACTAACGGATGGGTGCTAGTGCCTGAGATGCCAGCCTGTCCAGATGGCAAGGAAGTTGTATGGCTTAACTGGGAGTGGATTATCCGCGATCCTAAGCCTGTTGATTCTGAGGGATTTCAATGGAACTGGAATCACGGAGATAAGGCATGGGTTGAGTGCGCCTTGGCTGGCTTTAGTGCTCCATTGGTAGCATTAACAACTGAGCAGATTTCGGCTTTATCAACTGAGCAACTGTCTAACTTAACTACAACGGGACTGTAGCATGACTGAGCATAGCACAGAAGGCATCAAGCACGTTACTGATGCCATATCGGTAGCAACTGTAATTGGCACATTAGCGCAAGTATTACCAGCGATTGCTGCTCTGTTCACTATTGTCTGGACTGGTTTTCGGATCTATGAACTTGACACTGTACAGAAATGGTTAGGTAAGAAATGAGAGCCGTATCCGTAGGCAAGAACCTTACTGCTAACGTAAAGACCACGATGTTCACCGTGCCTACAAAGCACGATGGACGTTGGAATCTTCTTCATGCCTATAATGGAACGTCATCGGCTAAGAACTTCACCGTGTGGTGGTATGACGCAAGCCAAAACATTGAAGTTGTAGTTATTTACAACTATCCGCTCAGTGCTACTAACTATCTTCAGTTCGGCGGTGATGGTAAATACATTGTTTTAGAAGAAGGTGATGAAGTTCGTGTTCAGGTTGAAACAGGCGCTTCTAACGCCGCTTGTTTAGCAACAGTAGAGTTGTACCCAAAAACGCAATCAACGCAATTCGCAGACTTTGGATATTAAG
>Ga0255172_1000215_pt1 | contig 20971 bp, 28 predicted proteins | sample Atl_Yuk_RepC_8d_FD_189952 | JGI IMG/M metagenome (GOLD analysis project Ga0255172, IMG submission 189952) | Freshwater microbial communities from Altamaha River, Georgia, United States - Atl_Yuk_RepC_8d | ecosystem: Environmental > Aquatic > Freshwater > River | place: USA: Georgia | collected... | reverse complement strand
GATTCTAAGAATTTTTCAACTAAAACGTCTTTATTAGCAGATCTAATAAGGCATAATGTTGTATAAATCATAGTAATTAAGGTCATTTTTACAAAGTCTTTTTGCGTAAAACTTACACAAGATGCAGGAAAATGCCCTCTAAAAAAGCCAGTGTTGCTAAATCTTTCGCTGTTACTATAAACAAATTTAAATTTTTCTTGATATCTAGGATCAACTGCCGCTGGGCTAGCCGGCAATAATTCGCTGAAAAACGGATACGGTAAACACGGAATTTCGGAAACAACTGATAATGTATTTTTCCAAGATTCTACGGTTTGTCCTGGCAGTCCTTGTATAAGTTGTATCTGCGGATTGATTAATGGATATTTTTCTAACAGATCGAGAATAATATCTTTTTGTATTTCCCAGCCAACATCGGGCCTATCTATATTTTCAAGAACTTGTTTATCTATATCTTGAATAGAAAATATAAGTTCATATCCTGTGGTCTGATCAACTAGGTTAGACTCTAACAATAAATTATAAATTTTTTTATTATTTTCTATTCTTAGTTTGCTTAAATTTCCAAACACTTTAAAGTTAGCATTTTCTTCTAAATTTTTCTTTGCAAAATACGCTACCATATCAACATCTTCATCATATTGACCCACGTTAGCATCTGCTAAAAAAATATTTTTAATTCCTAGCTTTTGAAATAAATCAATTTCTTCTTGATATGTTAGTTTGCGTCTCGACACCTTGGTTGAAAGACCGCCATTCCAATCACAAAAAGTACAAGAATATGGACACCCTCTGGTTAATTCGTAGGGTAAAGATATATCAAAATTATTCTTAAATTCGTAGTTGACTATCTCTTCTAACAGATCTTTGTTATGGCAATAGGGACTTACCTTGGTTTCTGGAACATATTTAAAATCTGCTACAATTTGTTTTTGTTTTTCTTTATCGTACCAACCTAGGTTAGAAGTATTGAATGCTATTAGTTTTGTTTCTGTTAAAATACTTTCAACAAGATCAGCAAACGCAACTTCTCCGGCTCCGTAGACCGCGTAATCAATTCCCGGGTTTTCAATAAAGAAATTGTTGTTGACATTTACATCAACGCTTGGACCACCAGCAACAATTATAAATGTTTTTTTACTTTGTATGTTTTTAATTTGATCTAATAAAAATGTATTGTTCCATATGTAATGGCCAGTGCATAATATATCTACAGATTTTTCTCTGCAGAGTTTTAAAAGATCATCGTCAGACAAGTGCCGTTGTTCAGGCTTTATCCAACGAATGTTATCGGATATATTAGGCCTGTTTATATCAATGTATGTTTTGAGATATAAAGAAGAAATGCCCAGGCTTAACGGCTGAATTGGGGAACACAATAAATCGTTAGGATGGTAAAACAATACATTAAGTTGTTTCATTGTTTAATAAATCACATTCCAAAGATCTTTTTAATATCTCCCATTTCTTGATTGTACATACTAATATATGGTTCTTGAAGATAAGGGTTTCCATCTTCTACAAGTTTATTAAATTGATATTGTATACGATAGCAGGTTCTGCTGGCAATCCCGCCCAAGCGTCTGTGTAGGGTAATTGAATTGTCAAACAACGACAGGTCGTTATCTTGTTGATACCAGTGATCGTAGATATACTTGTCAACAAATAATGTTTTATTAATATAATCAAAAACTGATTGAGATTCTTCCTTGGTCATACCTTTAATTTTTTCAATGGTATTGACGCTGTAATGAAGTCCTTTAATACCAATTGGGTTTTGCATTACCAAGGGAAGTTCGTTAGGAACCGGGCACATATTTTTATACATTAGGTCGTCTTGATCTTGTCTAAGACCTGGATTGATTCTACCGGGCGTAAACTTGTGTTCGATGATCATTTCGTTAAGTTCGCTTCGGAAACTTTCTGTTTGTTCTTCGTACCAGTCAGCTGTGGTTAAGAATCCAGTGGCACTTCCAATGGTGCCTTCTACTCCTAATAGTGCTACTCCGGGAGCAAAGCACAGATTGCCGGATTCGTTGCTATGCCATAGCAGTTCACCTTCGGCAAACATTCCAAGAGGTTCCCCTTGTTCATTTTTCTTACCGCTGACAATTTGAGACATTCCGTCTTGGTCTGTCATAATTCTTAAAACCGTTGCAGCCCATTTCTTATCTTCAGGGTCAACGGGAATGCCATTGACAATGTCATTCATAATCAAACTAGGAACATCCCAGGTTTGATACTTTTTAATCATTCTATAAAATGCTAGATATACCACGGTTCCGTGTTTGGTGATTAATTTTTCGTAGAGCTTTTGATCTAGATTTACATTACGAAAAATTGTAACCAAAGACTTTAAATGTAATTGTCCAATCTCCATCCATTCTTCTTCAGTCATCGAATAAAAATCTACATCATCAATAAACACCCCAAATCTACCCAAACCTGGAATCTTTGTAATTTTCATAATTTTGTCCTTAATCTCATATAAGAGTATTTAATTCTGTCGATAGGTGTAAATAACAAACAAGGAGAAATAACGTATGTTAAATCTATTAAAGAAACTTTTTGGTGCAAAACCAGCACCAGCACCAGAAGCACCGTATAAGGTTGAAACACCAGCGGCTGCTCCAGAGGTAACACCGGTAGCTGAACAGGCAACACAGGCAGTAGTTGAGAGCATTGCTCCCGCACCTGCCAAAAAGAAACCAGCAGCTCCGAAGAAACCTGCTGGTGAAAAGAAGCCTGCTGCTCCTAAGAAAGAAGGAGCTCCGAAGAAGGGTGGCCGCAAGCCAAAGGCTCAGCAGTCTTAATAGCTTCGTTATAAAGTGCAAACGAAGCAAGATTTTTTGCCTTTGATTCGCACATAATATCGAAGTTATCCCTAAAGCTCAGTGCCCATTCGTTAACATCTGTATTCCAATAGAAGTTAGAGTGGGCTCTGAGCTTTGCCTTTTTGTGACCAGATTCTAAGAGGGTCTGAAGATCGGGACGTAATCCACTGGTATGGCCAGGGAGTACATCTTCGCGAGACACAGAGTAATGACAAGTAGGACGCACACCGCGCCAGCTATCAATAACCCGTTTAACACGGTCGTCGCTAGGGTCGATATATTCGCCCGAGTTAATCCAGTGGTGGTGTATGTCAAGAACGATCGGAACAACATCAGCCAGTTCCAAACAGGTATCCAAATTGTGTGTAATTTCTTCATTTTCGATTGTGAGTGTGTTTCGTGCTTCGGGCGTTAAGCGGCCCAAAACAGCACGTATTCCATCGGGGCCTCGTCGACCTGCGATATGAACGTTGATTTTAAAGTCTTGAAACGTTTTACCAAATCCCATCCATCGAGCCATATCCACATGGTATTCAAATTCCTCAATTGATCGATTTACAATATCGTCAGACTCAGATGCAAGAACAGTAAACTGGCCAGGATGAAAAGACAACCGAACACCGCTCGAGCGAGCCAAATCTCCGATTTGTCTAAATCCTCTTTCGCAAAAGTCCCGTACCACGGCATCCCTCCAATACCCACCCCAAGTTGGCTCAGTATAGACAGGAAGGATATCGCTACTGAGTCGTACCATTCTAAGATTTTCATCAAGTGTACCTACCTTTTCAACAAGTCTGCGAGTTGCTTCGATGTTCTGTACCATTAGGTCCCAGAGCTTTTGTTCAGCAACATCTCGCGACTGTCTATTTAACCAGGCCACAGTAGTAGCACCGGTATTGTAGATTTTACACTCGTCTTTAGGTTTAATACCGTCCACTTGATCTGGGCGGTCAATCCATTTGCAGGCAAAGCCAATACGTTTTGTAGTCATAGTATTATTATACAATCTTTACTTCCAGTTGTCAAGTACATACGGATCTTCAATATCGTGTGGGTTTGGATCACCGTGAAATACACATACAGAGCATTCGTTTGGTATTAGCGGGTTGGCAATGGTTCTAAATTTGCGAGGCATTTTGGTTAGATCAATGTCTCTCTTATTTCTAATTTCCCATTTGTAACTCATTAACCAAGGATCGGGCCAAAATTTAATTCTGTCCTTTGCCCTACGCCAAATCCAATCTTGATCCCCGTGCAGTTTTAATGCTTCTTTAGAATTAGCTTTGAAGTCTCTAAATATATCTTGATGTTGTCCAGAAATCCAACTCATTGCAGAACTGTTTAATATGTTCCAATTGGGATGAAACTTTCTATTAAAATCTCTAATACCGTAAAAATTTTCAGTCTTTAGATCGATAAGTTTATCTATGTTATTATGAATGATAACATCTAAATCAAAATATAATATTCTACCTTTCAAACCTAAATTGGGATCAAACATATGAACTTTATGCCACCATTGTTTGATATAATTTTGATTTGAAAGGTGTATATTAGTTACACCTTCTATGGAATGTTTATCGTCAGTTAAACAATAAAATTCGTAAGGTATTGTTAGATGTCTAGAAACCATATTGCGTAATTTTTCAACATAGTCTCTACCGTACTTAGTACCAAATTTAACACACAGGACGTTTACCAATGTCGTATCACTCCTGCAACAATAAAAATATTTGTTACAATATAACACAATACAATAAGAGTGCGAACAAGTGCTACCATATCGGCTTCCTGTTTGGTAGCACCTGCTTTTTCTCCTAAGGCTTTAGCCCATATACGCCAAAGTTTTCTAAACAATTATTGTTCCAATCGTTTGATAACATCTTTAGGTGCTTCCCAATTCCATCGAGGTTTTAATGGAAGTACTTCACCGCTTGTATTTTTACGTTGTGCATCTGCTTTGGCTGTTATTTCATCTACTTCGCACATAGCATCGTTTCTATTGTGTTCATAAACGCGAACACGTTCTACATAACAACGTCCATTAGTTACTTTATAGATATAATGATTGACGTGTTCCCAGATAAACAACGAACTCATTTCCATTGACACACCACTTGGAAGTACACGAAGTGTACCTAATAGTCCACCAGGAACTGTGAGTTCTTCAGTAATCTGTCCTAGTCTAGGATCGTCTGCTGGAAGAACAGTTACGTGATCGAAATAATATTCTAGGAATTGTTTGACTGGTCCTAGTTCGCCAAACGGAACAATCCAGCCGTGTTCGTCAATGTCACCAGCAAATGTAAACTCAACTTCACGATCATAACCGTGGACGCTGGCACATTCTCCTGGGCTACCGTCGGGTTCTTTATCAAAATATTGAGCGTGACCGCAGGGTAGATATTTGAAAACTTTTGTCGCTTTGATTTTAATTGCCATCTCTAGTCTCCTTTAATGAATGAGCAAGTTTGATGACACGCAGAGTATTTAAAGTGGGGTGAATGTCGCAGTCCACTATTAAGTTAGTATATAACAAAACTATTTATAATGCAACGAACGACACGTTGTTTTTCTGCCATTCTGTTGGAAGTTTCCATTGCGGAGAGTTTCTTATTATAAATTTTGTGTTAGGGTAGTATTTAAAAATTTGTTCTATTTGATAAATCCAATAACTTGGATCTACAGATTGAGAATTGGCATTTGAATAATTATTGGTATCTTTATACACATTATTAACTAGGTTATCAGTTGAATATAAATCAAACCCAACAATTTCTAATTCTTTAAACCCTAGGTTTGCACCTAACAGTATAGCATAGCCGCCACTACCCCAATGTTCCGGTTTATCTTTTTTAGATGTTCCTTGATAGGGTAATTGTGGAAGATGTTCTATATTTTTATTTTTTTTAATTTTTCTAAAATAATGATACCAATTATCTCTTACATATATCTTGGTATTTTTTGTGTCGGGATTATTAGTAGATTCTTCAGCCATCCTTCTATCGCAACAAATGAGATGATTGACAACCATATCTCTATGTATTGCGTTACAGCCAATTAATGTACTACCTGTTTGATAGTATTCTAGATTTAATTTTTTTCTACTTTCGCCATTGCCGATGATTATGGCTTTATTCAATTCTTCCAAAACCATTCCATAGCCCTGGGTTTCCTGATTTAACACAGACCCATCCGATGAACTTTCTTGGTTCTGGATCTGAGTTCCATACTATGTCGCCTTGATTAAAGGCTCCGCTAGTAGGAGCTTCTAATCCTTTTAAATGTAGATTGTCATTAAATTTGATAGCACCATTTACGTGCAGGCCTGCTCTCGGATCAATACTGTTAACGTTGACGCCTAGTTTTCCTAGAACAGTTACTTTTACATCTCCGTGTGCAGGATTTCCTAAAGTAATATTGCCGCCGGCTTCGATAGTAACTCTTGGAGTATTATCTGTTACTAATTCTAAATTAGCAGAATTGAAAGTACCAATACTTCCGGAATCTAAATCTTCGGAAGCACCTAACACTAGCTCAACATTCATATCTGCAATACTTAATGCAGCGTTTGGTTGATCTGTTCCTATGCCTAGTCTATCAGTTTTTGCATCATAGAATACGTATTGGTTCAAGCTCATACTGCCGTCAACAATAAGACCTTTCAATCTTCCTACTTCTCGAAGATTACTTTTGGTAACTGTTGATCCTAACTCAGTAGATGACAATACATTAAGATTATTAATAGAAAATGCTTTATCTTTAGCTAGATCAATTGTTTCCGAAACAAAGAATCTATCTGGGTTATTTGAAAACAAGAATTGTTTGTTATGGCCTTGGCCTACCCAAATGATTCCCTTACCGTCTAAGTCGCCTACAATTTTGATAAATGGAAATTCTGCTGTATCAATGTCTTGACTATCTGTTAAGACTTCTGTTAATAGTTTTGCTAAATCATCAATTTTAGACATAGTTATACACTTCCAATTTTACCAAATGGTGCCCATAAACCAGGGTTACCTGATTGTATGCAGATCCAACCCACGTATGAATTCATTGACGGTTCAATGTTCCAAACAATATCTCCAGTATTATAAAATCCTGTAGTGGGATATGTTTTATCATATTTCTGCAGACGATTATTAAATTTAACAGCACCGTTAACGTGTAGGTCAACTTCTGGATCCGGTGTTGCTACTCTTACAGCTAATTTGCCGTGTACAGAAACCTGAACTGGTGCTAGCTTGGTATTCCCTAACTGAATGTTACCGCCAGCGGCAACACTAATTCTAGAAACATTATCTGTAACAATATCCAGATTGTTACTACCATAGGTGCCAATGAAGCCTTTTGTAGAATCTTTAGTTCCAACAACTACTTCGATGCCATCTTCAGAAATACTTAATGCAGCGTTTGGTTCGTCAGTGCCAATACCAAGACGCATAGTAGCATTGTCATAAAATATATATTGATCTATAACAACGTTTCCGTCTACAAGCAAACCTTTTAATCTGCCTACTTCTCTTAAATTACTTTTTGTTACAGTAGGACCTATTTCAGTTTCATTAATAACTGGAATATTGTTTACTGTAATATTCTTTCCTTTGGCAATATCTAAATTTTCAGAAACGAAAAATCGGTCAGGATTTGATGAATATACAAATTGTTTTGTATTTCCTTGACCCGCCCATAATATACCTTTACCATCTAAATTGTCTCCTGAAAACACAATAGGAGTATCTTTTTCAAATTTGATATCGGCTTTTAATTCATCTACTTCTAATAATTTTACTTTTAACTTGCCGTCGACTGTTAAATTTTCTAGTTTGTCTACAGTTAATGAACTAACGTGAACGCCAAATTCATCAATGGTTAATTGCGTTTTAGTGGCAGTATCTGTGATTCCGGAACTCGCAAAATTATGTATTTTTCCACCGTTAATATGATCACCTGTAAGGGATCTAAATGGAAGTTTACGTGCGATTTCTTTTGGATCCGGCGCACTTTTTTGTGCTAATCCATTAATTTCGTCACCCAAGGCTGCTAAAAGATTGTTGATATTGCTCATAGTAATGTATTTATCAGCCAAATAAAAAGCAGGCCGAAGCCTGCTTTTACTGTAAATTTACTTTGTTATTGTACTTTAAGTAGGATAGTATCCTCGTTGATACGACCGTTGAGCTTAATATCTACCGCTTTAATGTCTTCAAGGAACTTACGCAGAGCTACTTTACCTGCAGATTTAAACTCTTTAAGTTGTTCCTCAGGTTTGCGTAGAGTTTTAGCAACACTCTTATGCTCATCAAAACCAGTAATGGTTGTGCCTTTAACATTCAACTCTGCAAACTCGCTGGTCACATATTTGCCCAACTTGCGGGTTTTGGTATTAAACACCCACAATTCTTTGGAACCAATAATATCCTGCGGGTTAATAGAAACAAGTTTGAGCTTGTCGTCCTGCTTGAGATATTTCATCTTAGCAACAACTTTGGCTTTATCAGTAGGCTTTTTAGCACGAGGCTTTTTATTAACCTTAGCTTCTTGCATCAACATTTCGCAGGCGCTCAAAATATCCGCATAGAATGCTGTAATCTTCTTCACCTGTGATTTGCTCAAATGGCTGTAACCTTCTTTAAGTTGATCACATTTGCCCGCTTGAAGTTCAATGTATTCGTCGTGTTGACGTCGATATACATCTCGAATGATTCGAGCGTGTGCAGCCTTGACCTGTCGACCACGCAACAAATTAAGCAATTTAAATGCCTTTGGATCAAATGCTTCTGGGTCCTCGGAAAACGATTCAATGGCATCTTCGATTTCTTCAGTCATTGCCAATGCTGCATCTCGAACACGTTCTTGAATCGAAGGCTGAACTACTGTAGTTTTAACTTCTTGACCTTCTTCGGGCTCTTGTTCGTCGTTCTTGCCTTCTTCGATGATCTTAGCAATGCTCTTGCTTAGCCATTCTGCTGTGTTGCGACCTTCGTTAAAGTCTTTACGATGAGCTGGCATACCTTTGAGCAAATTGGCAGCAATGGCTCCGACAGTTACAGAACAACGATTATCTTTGGTATCTTTAAATGCTTTGATAACGTCTTTAGGATAATCTTGAGAACTCATCCAATTAATAACTTTAGGTTTGAGTTCTTTACCAGATGATTCCAAACGATACCATTCCATCGATACACGAAAGTGTTTGTTAAACTGTTCAGCGGTCATCGACTCGTGATCGTCCCACTTTGGGCTCAAATCACGACCTTTGTTTTGACGAATAGCGATTGATGCTTTTTTAAGTTTAGTTGCCATTAGTTGCTCCGTTATGTTTAACAATACTAATATTATAAGACCAAACAGCCAACTTGTCAACCTTGCTCAAATCGATCGATCTCATCCAAATCGCCGTTTTCGTTTTCTTGATAAACGACAGTTTGGAAATATCCCAAACCTAGGTGTGTTCTAGCAATGTTTAAAGCTTCTTTTCTACTAGCTGTTGTTTCTAGTAATTCCTCGTGGAATGATTCGTCCACACCCCAAACTTCGTAAAGTTCGTAGTTCATTTTACTTACCAATTTTCCTTATTAAAAATCTTCCCAATCTCCACCGGGCGCCACTGCCCAGCCAAGACGTTGGAGGTCAGACCGGACCTCGTCGGTTATGCAACCTTCAGGAACGTATTTACGTTCGTCCCACGCTTTTCCGGCATCTTCGTCGTTATAATCGTTTCGAATGCCAGAACAGTACCAATCAATGTAATCGCCTTGTTGTCGCATATCAGCAATGATACCGCCAGCATAACGCCAAGAGCAACCCCATTCCTCACCTTTAAGCACAGGAATGACTTCCAATTTAATAAATCCATTATTGCACATTGCCGCATATAAGTTTTGGGCATAGGCTTCGTCACCACGAACTTTTTCTAGAATCCAATCTGTAGTTAACAGATCGTATTCCATATTGTTGATTCTGCTTTCAGGGTCATCAAACTTTTGATCGTGCTGTTTGAGAATTTGATCAAACATATCAAGATAGTCTTGATTTAGGTCTTCGCCTTTTTCGCGCTGACGCTTAACATACCCTTCTTTTTGGAAGGAATGTCGTTCAGGGCTTTTTGAAACTTTGGACATCTTTGATTGCTGACTTGAGAGTCTCTGCGTAGTTAAGGGCCTGCTGTTCAGTCATTGTGATTGTAGTTTCTACTCTTACATAACCCGTAGTCCACAATTGCCAAGTAATTTTTAAACGAGTCCAAAGACCGTTGATTAGATCTTTAAGAAACCAATCAACTTCTTGTAGCCAAGGACTTTCAATATCGTATCTTTTTTCTACAAGTTCAGACCAGTAGTTAGTTTTAGCAGAAGCGTAGATGTTTACATTGACACCAGTGTCAGCAGCTTCGACTTCAACATTATGATCGTGATACTCTTGCCCGCAGCCGCACACTACTTGATAGAACTTACTATCACCGTAGTCACCTCGAACTAAAATACCTTCTGCTGGTTTTTCTGATTTCATAGAGTTTTAACTTCGTTTCTTTTATCGTACATCAATTGAACAATTTTTTGATAATCTTCATCGTCCATAACAGTCTTAAAAAATGTTAATCCTTGAATCATCATAATTGAAGCAATTTCTATAGGAGGATGTTCTTCCAACATAATTTTATTAAAAGCCATATACTTTTGGTATAGGCTTTCAGTACTCATATCTTCATTATCAAAAATCATCATTTGCCTTTGTAGTCTTTGTATAAACGTTTAAGGAACCATTTGTTTTTGTTCCAGTATTCGCTTATTGTATAAGGGTTCTCGTTATAAGTCAAGTGTTCTTCGCAGTTGTCAATCCAAATTCTTTGAACCCACAGCCGGAATGCACTGACTTGGTTTGGTTGGTCTTGTTGAACAGTATTCACATTCTGAGTCATTGCAGGTCCTTTCTAACCATTCGTTACACAACTCACAATATATAGCATCATATTCTGCGTTATATTGCTTTTCACTACCACACTTTCTACAAAATCTAGTACTTACGTCCATAGAGACTCGCGGATTTTAATAAGACGAATCATCATTTCTTCATCTTCGTCATTGTACGCTTTTTCAATTTCGTGGGACTTGTCAAGTGCAGTCTTGCACATTTCTGCCATTTCTGGAGTTTTATCTTCCATATCGAGAAGATGATATCCTTTTTCACGACGCATTTCGCAGTAGGCTGACCAACCGCTGGCATCGTGAACATCTGGTCGATTTGGATATACTTCTTTCCACCAGGTATAAAGTTCTAAGATTTCTTTTGCAGCCTTAGCCTGATATGTAGGTTCTGCTAGATGCTTTTGATCTTCGTCAAGGAACTCTTCATTAGTAAGTGTCATAGCCCATTTTAGATAGGCAATACCTGCTTCTGGACAACGCCATTGGCGGTACCAACGTCGCCACCAGGGATAAGAATAAGTTTTACGAGCTTCTTCGTCCCAAACGCAGTGGTGCCAAGCCTGTTCTATTTCAACGAATTCAACAAGTTCGTTAAAAAGGCATGGCAAGAATCGATTCCCAACATCGCACCAAGTGCCACGCTTGATATCGCGAGGGCTAGCACTAAGACAATGAGTACGAGTAACAAAGCGATTGTTGATATAATATCGAACATCATTAATCCTATCTGGAATAAACATCCAAATGTCTTGTAGTTTGTCGAGGCCCTCCTCGGCAATCCACCAGCGGATAGGATACTTGGCTTTAGCCGCAGTTTCCCATTCACGCCATTCTTTACCAGTACCACATTTTAATTTGGTAGTACCGCGGATCCAATCCGCAAATTTTGAACAAGTCCAATAATTTCTCATAGTATTTTCTTTCTGTCGAACACTTTAATTATACAAGAAATTAAAAAACCTGTCAAGATGGTTCAAAAATGAATCAAAATTTTCTTTGGTAACCTGCTAGATTGAGCATAATCGAATATTGCTCGTAGGCTTTTTGGACAGCAGGATTGGTATGACGATAGAGTGCTTCTTCTCTTTCTTTGTCCATTAAAGTTTGGAACATATCGATTTCTCCTTTAGAATGGTGGTGCCACCTAAAGAAACGTTTTTCTAATTCTATTAACGTACGAAGTCTACTTTCTGGTATTTCTAAAGTAATGACTTTTTCAGTTTCATATTCTACAATATCATTTCGAATGATATCAGCACGACTAGGTTCTGTAAAGAACCTAGGAGGATGATACCGTGCCCTGCGCTTCTGATCGTTTAGGACACGGACCTCGTAGTTTTCACAAAACTGATTGAGTTCTTCACTCATGATTTCTTTTGCCTTCAAATACACAGACAAAGTATAAAGTTTCGATCCCGGTATTAAACACTTTATGGAACACACCGTCTTTAATTAGAACAATGTCTCCAGGATAAACATCAAACGTATCGTTGTCTAATTGCATACGTCCTGTACCGTAGATAAAATGATATACTTCTTCTTGACCCGAATGGCTATGTCCGGTAGTTTCTTTACCAGGATATAAGTTAGTTGAACTAACAACTAATCTTTCAAGTTCTGTGTTATCTTTAACCGTATAGCGATCATCTTTTTTAACAATCTGACCACCTACGTCATACCCGCCGTATTTCATTTTCTATTTCCAAACAGTTGAAGTAGATTAATAAACAGGTTAATAAAATCTAAGTAAAGAGTTAATGCGCCTAATACTTCAGCTTTGCCATCGTTATCATAACTGACCATTTCACGGATTTTTTGTGTGTCGTAGGCAGTTAGGCCTAAAAAGATAATAATGGCAATTGCTGAAATAACCATTTGCATTACTGTACTACCAATAAAAATATTAATGATACTAGCAATGATAATAGCAATTAGTCCAACAAACATAAACGAACCAATTGATGTTAGATCCTTTTTAGTGAAGTAACCATAGAAGCTCATAGTTCCGAACAGTACAGCACCGCCCATAAAGGCTGTAAAAATACTGCCCATAGTATAGACTGCAAAAATAGTAGCAAAGCTCAAACCCATTAAGACAGCAAATACTTGTAAAAAGATCTGTAGACCCGATTTATTTAAATTGTCAGCGGCAAACGTCATACCTAAAATTGCTACTAGGGGTGCAAATATTACGATCCATTTCATAATACCAGTAAAAAAGAATTGTAGTAGCTCTGGTGTTGTACCTACAAAATAACTAACAATCATACTTATTAAGACTGCAAGGCCCATATGTCCATAGACACGACCCATTGCTTCGTTAATACTACTGGCTGAACGATAAATTTCTGTACCGCCTGTGTAATTAGTTCCAAACATATATTACTCCTTGTTAATTAAACTTTCAGACATAGGAAAGATAGCAGCAATAGCCTTTGCACAGGCCAATGCAATTAGTTGATGCTCTTTTTGTGTTCCGTTTCCAGAACGTAGTTCAATGAAATGTACCCAAGAGCGAAGGGTACCATTCATATACAAGCGACTTTCGATATTCCCTTCTGGCAATACCGAGCGGGCTTGTTCTTTGGCTATGCCATTAGCGACAGCCCAAGTGTAGGCTTCTCTAGCGGCACTAATGACAGCGTTTTGTTTTTCATTCCATAAACGTGCAAGTTCTCTGTGCTCATCGTTTTGGAAATCCAGATCGATAGAATTTTGTCTATTTTTTGTGTCCTGCAATCGTGTTTCTCTAAGCACAAAGTTAAGATCCTGAGTAGGGTCAGCATATCGTTGACTGAATTCTTGGAAGCTGAAACTTCTGTGCCGCAAAATTTGTCTTGCAATGTCTCTGGTAGTAGTGATTTCAACACACGCTGAAACCATTTCCAACGGTGACCAGTGTGCGTGTTTGATGAGATATCGGATAAGTTTTTCTGATGTTTCGGTGTTAAATTGATTGCTTGGGTTGCTGACACGGGCGCAATACGCGATAAGTTCTTGCGCATCGTCGACTCCCAGTTCTGCAAATTCTGCTGTTGGTTGTGAGTAGGATACAAGTTTAACATTCATATATTTAATCTTCTTCTTTGGGTTCTTCTTGACAGAGTTTTTCCATCAGCTTGTAATGTTCGTAGGCTTTTTTAAGTGCTTCAAACTTTTCTAGTTTCTTAGGGTCTGGTACAAGAATAGCTAATCTTTCTTGCATAGTTTTCATAAAATCTTTTAGACTAACATCACCAAGTTTGATGTCGCCGTTATCTTTTATGTTAACTCCGTCTCCGTTGATTTCAACAGTAGCGGGAGTAGGATTCCAATTGTAATTATAACTACTAGTTCCAGAAGTATTAATAGTATAAGTTGAAGTAGATCCGCTATAGATTCCGCCTACGGTTGCACCCGATCCTGAATATACAGTATTAGGTAAAGTTATAGTTGAAATTCCGCTGAGGTTTAAATCAGAGATGCTGGTAGCCAACGTATCGGAAATTTGATATGTTGAACCAGCCGCACCTTGATTAGAAATATCTAGCACGATATCGCTTGAAGACATAGCCATCGAATACACATCAGTCTCGAGAGACTCAAATTGAGCCTCTTCGAGAATTTTCTTCTGCTCGTCAGTGAGCATATTAGGCTTTTGCCTTGGCTTCCTTGCGAGCGTTCTTTTCTTCGGTGATTTCATTGCGGCGTGCCTTTACTAGTTTGGCTACTTCTTGTAGTGCTTTACGAGCACGAGTTCCTGCTGCGCCATTGCCTGATGTAAATTTTGCATCTTCTGCTAAAAATTCTTCAAACTGTGTTTTCAATTGTTCAACTGTGTTAGACATATTATTTTCCTTATAATAAAAATATGGTGTGGTCGGTAGGTCTCGAACCTACAAAGGCTACGAACTACGTCTGCGCCCCATCCCCTTTCCAAACTATGGGCTTGGCGGGAGGTCTGCCAAATTCCACTCACGACCACAAGTATAGTATATAACCTTGATTTAACAAATGCAACCTCTAATAGATTAAATATCATCATATTATGACAATCAATTTTCAAGAAATACCATTTCAAAATGTAGTTAAGTTTGGACAACGAACAATGTTAACCAAACCCTTGTTTGCCGTAAGTTGGATCCTTGGTAGGTTCTGCAACTACAACTGTAGTTATTGCTGGCCTTATGCTAGATCAGATAAACCTGATTATCAAGATCTTAATGTGTATACAAACGCAATTGATGAAATAAAACGTCAAGCAAGGAAAAATGGATTTAATCAATTTCATTGGAGTTTTAGCGGTGGTGAACCAACAGCCTACAAGCAACTACCAGAATTGATCAAACATCTAGACGACGGAATTCAAACTTCCTATCAAAGTATTCATATGACTACTAATTTGAGTCCAGGTAGCAAATGGTGGAAAAATTGGTGCGACATAACATCTATGAATGCTAGGAGAAGTATTACAGCAAGTTTTCACGATGAGTTTGCCAAAGAACAAGAGTTCGGAGATAAGTGTTTACAATTAATGTATGAAACAGTTCACGTTACAGTTAATCAAGTAATGGTACCTGAAAGATTTTATGAGCTCTATTCTAGAATGGAAAGATTACACAGCCGAGGAATTAATGTAACACTTAAACCTCAAAGTAATCCTACAGCTACTAGTATTGTTGAAGGCTATACTGAAGATATGATATACAAGATGCGCACAGGTTTCCCTCAACGTGCTAATGGCGAAGAAATTTATCAAATAGCATTATATGATGCAGAAGGAAAAGAATATCTTTTTGATCAAGCGGAACGATTTAATGCGTTTGGATTTAATAAATTTCAAGGATGGACTTGTAATGCAGGATACCAAAGTGTTATAATAAGAGGCAATGAAGTCAAAAGAAGTTATAGTTGCCACGATACTCCGCTAGGAACATTAACAGATGGCTTTGAACTTATTACTAAACCTAGAGTTTGTGTAACTCCTACGTGTGTTAGTTCGGCAGATAGTAAGATACCTAAAACAAAATGAAAATAGACTTAGAACATTTACACTACTGGATGTGTGCTATTCGTGAAAGCAAAGATCCTATGAGAACTCTTGATGCGTTCTGGTCAGGACAATTAAAAAGCAAAGAATGGTTAATAGAAAATCTAGTCTATTACATCTATCCTGAACGCAATAAAGAATTAGACTTTCCTCTTTCTGTGGATATTCACGGTGGATGGGTCGGTGTACTATCAAGTATGCTGTTTCAAAGTGCCATTCCTATTAAAACTATTCGTAGCATTGATATAGATCCTAGTTGTGAATCTATTGCTACTATGATGAATAAAAAAGAAGAGATAGAAGGGCGTTTCAGAGCAGTCACGGCAGATATGTGCGCCATACGCAGTGACGCCGACATTATCATAAACACCAGCTGCGAACATATTACACAAGATCAATACGACCTATGGCTAAGTGGTCATCCTCAGGATAGTTTATTAGTTCTTCAAAGTAATAATTATGACATTCCAGAACACATTCGAATTGCCAAAGATCTAGAAAACTTCAAACAACAATGCGGAATTAATGTATTGTGGGCAAGAGAATTAGAGCTACCGTTGTATAAAAGATTTATGGTGATAGGTAAAAAATAATGTTTAAATTTAATGAGCTAAAGCAGCTTCATTTAGAAATATCAAACAATTGCCAAGCAAGCTGTCCTATGTGTACTAGAAATATTCACGGCGGTGTTGAGAATCCCTTGATCAAAATTGAATCTTGGACCTTGGATAGATATAAAAATATTATCAATAAAGAAGTTCTTGATCAAATTTCTTCTATATATTTTTGTGGCAACTACGGAGATCCGTTGTTAAATTCTCAATTGTTAGAAATGATTGAGTATACCAGCTCAACTAGTCCAAATATTGAATTAAGGATTCACACAAACGGTAGCCTCCGAAGCAAATCTTGGTGGGCAAAGTTAGCAATGGTATTGCCCAAGAACCATAAAGTGATATTTGCCATAGATGGACTAGAAGACACTCAGGCAATTTATCGAGTTGGCACAGACTATGAAAAGATTATAGAAAACGCTCGAGCATTTATACTTGCCGGAGGCATTGCTGAGTGGGCATTTATTAGATTTAAACACAACGAACATCAGGTTGAAGAAGCTAAACACAGAGCTCATTCTCTAGGCTTCAAAGAATTTACTATGAAAGATAGTTCTAGGTTTTTATTAGATGCAAAATTTCCTGTTTACAATAAAAACAAAGAAACAATATATCATTTAGAACCTAGTCAATATACAGAAATAAAATTTATTGATAAACGAGTAATTGACAACTATAAAGACATAGTAAAGAAAACTGAAATTAAATGTTATGCACTCAAAATGAAAGAGGTATACATTAATGCCCAGGGGCACGTATTCCCTTGTTGTTGGTTATCTATGATTCCCTACCAACCACCAGACGAGTTATCAGAATTAACCGCAGTAAGAAACGATATGTTTCATCAATACCAACAGCTTGTGGAAAGTCTAGGCGGAATTGATAACCTAGACGCAGATAAAAAATCTTTAAAAGATATTATTGATTCTAAAGAATATCAATCTGTTTGGGACTACTACTGGAATGAAAATAAATTGATTACCTGTGTAAGAACCTGCGGAGTCCAACCGGAGTTATTCTCTACTCCACAGGATCAATTTATCAGTAAAACTAAACTAGAGTCCTAATAGGCCTTCGATAAGGCTATTGTTTTCTGAACACTTGCCACAGATTGCAGCACATAGGGGATTTCTGCCCTGTGACATTGTCAAAGCCCAGGACTCTTTGATCCTATTAAATGTCTTAGAAGATAAAATATCTTCAAGTTTATTTCGATATAGACTTATTTCGTTCTTGTTAAAATCATTTTTAACTGATTTGATCCAATTATACTTTTCTGGAAGAAGGTCATCGCTGAGTAAAAATATACTAGCGGTATGACAACAGGGAAAGACCAATCCATCTGCTGAAATATACAAGTTTCTTTCTTCGATAGCATAACATTTGATGTTAACAGAATTAAGATATTCTTCAGTCTTATCCATTCTGACAAAATCTAATCGTTGTCCTTGATGTGCAAACCTAGGATCGTCACTGGGCTCAACAGCATTGTTTGTGTTTTGAGGTTGGTTTAATAGATCTCTATGAGAAATTTTAATTTTAAACTGACTGAATCCCATATCCTTGCTCATCTGCTCAGCTAGTTCAGCCTGATGTTGATTATGTTTAAATGGAATAAACTGCCAAGTACTGGTTGCTCCTGTGCTGATGTATGCTCGTGCATTCTGCATCAGCTTATTCCATTTAACATTAACTCTATAGATATGATTTGTGTCTTTTAATCCGTCTATGGCAAATATTACATTACCGTTGGTGCCTATGATATTTCCTAATTCTTGCCACCATTGCGGTTGTTGAACACTACCATTGGTATAAACTTCTAAAAATATATTAGGATTTTGTTTTCGAAACCATTTAAGAATGTTTAACAGGTCTTTGTTCATTGCGGGTTCGCCAATGTTTCCGCTGAAGGATGCAATTTCTAACGTGGCTGCAACTTCTTTAGGAAAGAATATATCAAAGAAACTTTCTTTAAGATGGACTTGATTGAAAAAACTATAGTCACCGTTTTGGCTTTCTCTCATACAATGCGGACATCTAGCATTACAATAAGATGAGGGTTCTATATCTAATATTTTCAGCGGTTGAGGGTAGAAAGTCATACAGGTCTAAGTGATACTATAAATCCTTTGTCTTGCAATTCTTTAATCTTTGCATCTAATATAGGAGGATTACAATTTAATAACACTTCTTTTTCGCTTACCTTTTCAAATCCTGTGATATATTTTGATTTAATTGTTTTATTAAAGAACGACATTAGTGTGGTGTATGACTCTTGTTTCCAATCATAGTCTCCACCTTCAATTTTTAACAAATATCCCGGGCTTGTAAACTTGGGCAATGCTACTCTTATGTTCAAATGAATACGAGGCCTTGCACCAAAGTTTGCGGCCACGTGCATCTTACTGGTATCCATATGCCAGACTTCACCGTCTACAGGCAAATGATATAGTTTATTGTCGTCAAGATCGATAAGATAAGAATTTGGATTAGTTGTTATTGCTAAATGAATGCGATCATCTGGGTCAGCGTGTGCTGTGTAAGACTCTGCAGAATTTAATTTAAGCAATCTTGCTTCGCCTACATTCCCTATCACTGACAGGGCATTTCCTATTGGAGTTCCTACATACTCTGGTTTTGTCGTATAAGGTCCGTTAAGGAGTTTACCAGTTGTATAGTTTAAGGTTAGGCTCTTTTCAAAATCTAAAGACAATACCTGTTCTATAATTGGATCAATATCTAATTTAATATTCAATTTTGTCAGCATAAAATATTTATGTGCTACTATTACTCGGTTAAATATCTTGTGGACAGAATAAAAACAGCAGCAACTTACGATAATAAATGGTTGGAAATTGAACGACCACAACCTCTATCGGATCAGAGGATTGAAGGTTTAATTCAAGAAGTATTAAGTGGTAAATTAGAAAAAGATATTAGTGATCAAGTCTACACAAATTTTAAAACAGAGTGCAAAGAATGGTTACTTAAATCCAAATTAAACACTCTTAAGGGTCTTGATACCTTTAATCGTACGGATATAATTATTGGCTGCACACAATTTATAGACAATATCTATATGCAAGGACCTGTACAGGTTCTTCGCAATGACTATAGATATCACCAACGACTAGGATTAGCGTATGTTAAAGATGTGGGCTCGCTGATTCCTGATATTCCTTTAATCGTAGCAATGCCATTTCCCAGCATTGGTGCTCCACATCCGGATATGGAGGAAATATTATATGAATGCAAAATTAAAAACATTGCGGTACACGTTGATGGCGCTTGGATCAGTTGCTGTCGTGATATTAGTTTTGACTTTAGTGATGAAGTTATTAGATCCGTTGGTATCAGCCTTAGTAAAGGTCTTGGTCTAGGATGGAACAGAATAGGTCTACGTTGGACCAAAGATACCCGAGCAGACAGCATTAGTATTATGAATGATTTTAATATGAATAATCGTGCCCTGGCAATGATTGGTCTACATTTTATACGTAATTTAGAATCCGATTATCTATGGAATGCTCACGGAAAACGATATTATAAGGTATGCAGCGATTTTAATCTAACACCAACCAACTCGATTTATCTAGCATTACAAGATAATAGACCAGTTGGTCTGAGCCCGTTGATAAGGTATTTAGAAAATGCAACTTGATACGATAAACATAGACGGAGTAGAAATACCGTTTGATTTTACGTGGAAGAACATTGCTATCAGTCTTAGTGGTGGTGCTGATAGTGCATTATTAGCATATCTACTATGTGACATTGCCCGTAACAATGACACGACAATTCATATTATCAATCATATACGCTGTTGGAAAACTAAACCTTGGCAACAATATGATGCTGAACAGGTATATCAATGGTTATTCCAACACTTTCATAACACTAAATTTAATCGTCATACAAATTTTATAGCACCTGAATTAGAGTATGGCAATATAGGACCAACGTTAACTGATGAATACGGAAAACGAGTCAGCGGTGACAACATTCAACAACGTGCCTATGCAGAATTTATCTGTAACAAATACAATATAGATGCATATTATAATGCAGTAACTCGCAATCCTAGAGATCTAGACCTTGGAGGTATGCGGGAACGTGACATTGATCCAACAGAAGATAATCAACATCTAACACTGATGAAACATATGGACCGTTGGGCAATCCATCCGTTTAGATTTGTAGAAAAAAACTGGGTCATAGGCCAATACCTACGATTAGACATTGTGGATCTACTTGGCATCACTCGCAGTTGTGAAGGTGAGTTTGAAGGTACTGATTACAAAACATACGAACCAGGACAATATGTTCCTGTCTGTGGTAAATGTTTTTGGTGTAAAGAAAGGAAATGGGCAATTGAGCAATCAAAGTAAAACATTCTGTATGCACCCTTTCACAGGGCTGGCCACACGAGAGGATGGCGCCATACAGGTCTGCTGCCGCAGCCATCCAATTGGTTTTATACAAAAAGAAACCCTAGAAGAAGTGTGGAATAATGACACAATGAAACGTATTCGTAAGTCAGTACTTACTAACATACGCCCACCAGAA
>Ga0255172_1000210_pt1 | contig 21462 bp, 20 predicted proteins | sample Atl_Yuk_RepC_8d_FD_189952 | JGI IMG/M metagenome (GOLD analysis project Ga0255172, IMG submission 189952) | Freshwater microbial communities from Altamaha River, Georgia, United States - Atl_Yuk_RepC_8d | ecosystem: Environmental > Aquatic > Freshwater > River | place: USA: Georgia | collected... | reverse complement strand
GCGGGTCAATGGCCCTGGAGTTGGCAAAGTCCGCCAGAAAGCTGGGCCGGATGGACGGCATGCCGGTGGACACGCCCAGCACGATGGCTTGGGCGCTGGCCGCTGAGGCTTGGGCCTGGGTGGATGCGTTTGATGCAGTGGTGGCATGGCCCGAAGCGGTGGTGGCCGCAGCGCTGGCCGTGGTTGCCGCAGTGCCGGCTGTTGTCGCATGCCCTGACGCCGTGGTGGCTGCATTGCTGGCCGTGGTGGCATGCCCTGACGCCGTGGTGGCAGCATTGCTGGCAGCAGACTGCGCCGACGATGCGGTGGTAGCAGCCTCATTGGCCGCCACGGCATTGGTGTAGGCATTTTCAGCCAGGGCCTCAACCTCGGGCCCGCCTGTATCGCCCCAGTGTTGGGCCCATGCGTAGGCCTTGCTGTTGTACGTACCGGTTGCCCTGTCGGCCAAAGATGGAAAGTCCGGGGCCGCAGTGAGGCTTGGTGGTGCGGTGGGTGATGTCATCAGATGTTGCCCTTGATGGTCAGGTTGATGCGGGTGATGCCAAAGGAGTCGGCGCGAATGGAGCCGGAGACGAAGCCCATCGTGGAAAGGAAGCCGTAGCGCTCAAGGCCTGAGCCCTGGAAAGGCACGGCCACGTCTTGCACTTCAGCCAGCACGGCGTCTGCGTACATGGCGCGCTCGGGGTCAATGACGACTGAGCACCGCACGTCGCGGTAAGAGCCACGCCGCACAGTCGTGTAAGTGCCATCGGCGTTGTAGGTGCGGCTGGTGTAGGTCTTGCGCTCGCCTTCAGCGCCGTATTCCACGCCCCCAAAGTCGCTGGCACTGCCAATCAGGTAGCGCCAGGTGCCGACCTTGATGTCGCCAATCCGCACGGCGCCGCTGGCACCGTTGGTCACGGTGATGGTGATTTCTGCAGTGGGGCTGAGCGGGATGCCGTCCAGAGCGACGTTATCCACGGGGGCAAGCAAGGAAAACAACAGCTCGTCTAGCCCTGCGGCTTGGGCGTAGAGGTCGCCCGACTTGGACGCCGTGACGGTACCGCCCGGGGCATCTTTGACAGTGATGGAGTAGGCTGCGCCCGACAGGCCGTAGAGCGACACCCCGTCCACAAAGCCTGGGGACAGCACATAGGTCAGCGTGCCGGTGGCGCGGGCCGTGGTTGAGGCGTAATCGTCAAACGGCGACATGCGCAAGCTGGGGTCTTTGCGCAGCCAGTAGGCGTCGTCAAGATCAGGCGTGACGGTGCGGCCCGTGCTGGCCTTCACCGCAGAGTAGACCGACCCGGCATAGGTGCGCAGGTCATCCACAGCATAGGAGCCGCCAGACACCCAGGCGATTTCTCCGAAGGCGGTGGCGGGCTCGGCCAAGGTGGTGCCAGCGCCCAGCATGCTGGTGCTGATGGGCACCGGGGACATTACGCGGACTTTGGTCATGCGGTCTCCATCAACAAGCGGTCGCCGCCCGCAGATACGCTGTCAAATTGCGCGGCCAGCTGGCCGGTGTGCTCGTTGCCCTGGGCTACCAGACCCTGCAGGCGCCTGACTTCGGTGGTCAGCGCACTGACCAAGCCCTCAAGCCGTTGGGTGTCGCCGCTGGCGGAAGCGGGTCTGGCCAGGGCGGCCATCAATGCCGCGTTGTCAGCGGCAGGCAGGATGCGTTCGCCCTTGTGAATGAGCGCCGGCATGTCTTGGGGCACGTAATTGATGCCCTGGGCAAATGCGGGCAGGCCGTTGACAGCGGCCCAGCCCTTGGCTGTGCCAGGCATCCAGCCCATGCGCTTGTCGAGCTCGTCACTGGACAGGCCAGAGGCCACGGCCCCTTGATAGACCTGCAGGGCGCCGGCTTGCGTGGTCACCTTGGCATTGATGATGTCCCGCATTTCTGCGGCGCTGTAGAGCGTGCTGTCACCCGCCACGCGGGCAAAGTTGTCATTCCACAATGCCCCGCCCTGCCCCATGAAGCCTTGACCGGCGCCAGTGACGGCGGTGGAGCCTGGGGTGACAGCGGCCTCACCCGCCAGGGCGCGGGCAAAGTTGGCCAGGGCCTCCGGCAGAGATTCCACGCCCACCCGGATGCCGCGCAGGGTGTCCAACTGGTCCCGGGCGGCCTGCAGTTGATCGTCCAGCGACTTGAGCTGGTCTTTGGCAATCTGCACCGCTTGCTCTGCTTCGCTGAGCTGGTCTTTTGACACATCGCGCAAAGTAGACAGCTGCCCGGCCAGCACCAGGCGGGCGCGGTCTGCTTCAAATTGGGTAGCAAACTGTGTTTTGCCGATGTCGTTTTTGACAGCAGAGATGGCGCCCGACAGTTCATCGCGGGTGGGCATGGCGCCACCGCTCAAGGCAAGGCCAATGGTCTGGCGGCCCTGGGCGGCCATCATGGCGGATGTGCTGGAGACCTCGCCGTACAGGCTGCGGGCCTCGTCGCGCAACAGCTCAAACACGCTGCGAACGGCGGTGACCGCTTCTTCCCGGGCGTTCAGGGCTGTGTTGGCCAACTCGCGCTCGGCGTCGATGGACTTTTCCACAGCGGCCAGGGCCGCGTCACTGGCCGTGCGGGCGTCGTCATACATCCACACCAGCTGCTGCAGAGCCCGATTGGCCGGGAGGATGGCAGCCAACTCACGCTCACGCAGCAAGGTGGTTTGCCCGGTAGCCTGCAGCCACGCATCCACAATGCCTTTGCGCTCGTCGGTGACGGCTTTTTGCTCTTTGGCGGCTTGCACCTGGTCAAACAGGGCGCGGTTGCTTTCGTCCAGGGCTTCGCGCTGGCGGGTCAGGGCCTGGGCGTTGGTGTCGGTGATGCCGGCCAGCTCTTTCAAGAGGTCTTGGCGCTGCTGCTCTGCCGTGATGGCGGCCTTGATGGCCTGGCTGATAGAGGACTGGACCAGGTAGGAGACCTTTTGGTCTGCCGTCATGGACTTGGTGGCTTCGGCCAGATCAAGCGCAGCGGCAGCGGCCTCGCCGTCGCGCAGGGCCACCAACTCGCGGTAAGCGGCCTGGTTGCTGGTGCGGGCGCTGTTGATGGCGTTTTGCGCGTCAATCTGCTGCTGGATGGCCTCGTTGGCCTTGTACGCGGCCAGGGCCTGGGCGTCCATGCCTTCGGTCAGCAGTGCCTGCACCTGAGCGGTGTTGCCCATGGCGCGGGCAAGGTCCAGCTCAAGGGTCTTGCGGCTGTCCATCTGAGACTTGAGCGCCTGCGCTGCGGCGTCGGCGGCGCTGGTGTCGGCGGTGTAGGTGTAGGCGGATGCGCCAGTGGCGGCCACATCGGCCACTGCGGCAGGGGTGGCAATCTGGTACTGCGGCTTGTAGGTCACCCCGGCCCCGGCTTGACCCAGGGCGCTGCCCACGTTGGTCTTGAGGCTTTCCAGGGCCGAGGCAAACGCGGGGTCAGACATGACGGCGTTGAGCGTCTGGGCAGCGGCGGTGGCCTTGGCCACCACGGCATCAATGCTGGCCTGGCTGAGGGCTTCGGTCAGGCTCTGGCCCGTGACCATGGCGTCAATGATGGGCGTGACCAGCCCTTGATTCACGATGTCAAAAATCTGCCCGGAGGCGTTGGTGTACATCGCGGCCTCAACGCTTGCCACCAGGGTGTCGGCCACGCTTTGACCTGCAGCGGCGGCGTCACCCGTCACCAGGCCATCGGTGAAGGTCTTGACCAGCGCGTCACGGCTGGTGCCGGCCATGGCCAGAAGCTCATTGGGATAGGCGGCAATCTTGGCCACGGTCTGTGTCAGCGCGTCCAGATCAGCCGTGGCGGGCAGCGCATCGGTAAAGCGCTCAGCCCAGGCGGGCAAGTCCATGCCCTTTAAGATTTGCGTCACATCTGCGGCGACGGCGTTGGCATATTCCTTGGCCCCGGCCTCGCCGTTGGCAAACTCGCGCCCCAGCACATTGGGCCCACCCGGCCCCCAATCGGCCAAAACCTTGTCGCCCAGCTTTACAAGCAGGGAGCCCCAAGCGCCGTCTTTGCTGGTGTCGTCGGCAAACGCAGTGGCGGCAAAGTACCCGGCCTGCTGGCCAAAGGTCTTTGCCGTGGCGTCCAGCATGCCCACAATGGACTGTGCAATCTTGACGCTGGCTTGCTCAGTGCTGCCCTGGTAGTCGGCGCTGGCCAGGCTGAAAAACCCAGGGCTTTGCGACTTGACGGCATCGCCCACAACCGCCCCGGTGGCGGCAGAGTAAGCCCCCAGGCCGCCCGTGTGCATGGTGCCGCTGTCGTCAAGGGACTTGATCAGTGCGGCCACGGCGCCGACGCCCAAGGCAATCGGCCCCAGGGCCCCAGCGATGGTGCCCAGGCCACCAGCGATGTTGCCTGCACTTAGCGCAATTGACCCTGCGTCTAAGGCCCCCATTAGCCCCGCTTCGCCGAATAGCGCACCAGCCCCGGCGCTCAATCCGGCACCAAAGTTGCCGCCCAAAAGCCCGACCCCAGACGCCGCACCAGAAGCCGCATTAGCGGCCCCGGTGAGCCCCATAGACCCCGTGATGGCACCAGCCACAGGATTGACAATGGCGCTGATGACCGGGCGCAGCACCAAGGTCTTGAACATGTTGGCCACGGTGTCGCGGAAGTTCTGCGCGAAGTCCTTGCCAGATTCAAAGCCGCGCATCAGCGCATCGGTCAGGCTTTGGTTGATCTGGCTGGCTGTCTTGGCAAAGTCCTCTTGCACTACCTTATTGACAGCTGCAAGTGATTCGATCTGTTTGGCCTGGTTGATCTTTAGGCGCTGCACATCTTTTTCAGCGTCAGATAAGCCGGTTTTCTCCAGGTCTGCAATCTCTTTGGCGTACTTCAGTTCAACCTGGCGAAGGGCTATGACCTTTTCACGCTCAACACCGGTCAGGGTGACAAGCTGCAACTCATCGGCATACAGCTTGGCTTGCTCTTGGGACGAACGCAGCAGCTCATCGGTGCGCGCGTCCATGGTCTTGTAATCTGTGGCCTTGAGTGCATCCACAAAGCGCAGCTGCGCAGCGATCTTTTGCTCAAGAGATGCGATGTAGCGCGGGTCAAACCGGTCTGAGGCTTCTGCTTCGGCCAGCTGGCGTTTCATCTCCGCCAACGTGTATTGCTCGATAGCCGTTTTGCCTTGCCCCATGGTCTGATTGGCAAACTCTTGCTCTTGCGCCTTTCTGAGGATGTCGGCGCCCGCGTTGCGCTGGGCGTCAATTTGCTTTTCCAGCGCTTCCACATCGGCCAGCAGGGCTTTCCTGGTTTTTTCCCGGGCGGCGCCGATTTTTTCAACGCGAATCAACTCTTCTGCTTCAGCCAGTGCCTTTTGCTTTTCTGCTTTGGCCACGGCTGACAGGCTGGTCAGCAGCTCTTTTTGGATCTTGGCGCGGGCCTGTTCGCCAGCAGTCAGCTTGACGTCATCAGTCAGCGGACGCGCCCCGGAAATCTGGTCAGACAGGCGCTGATTCAGCTCCTTTTGGGCGGCAATCTGCGCGCGGATGCCGGCCACTTCACTTTGGCCGGTGTTGTCCAGGTACTTTTCACGGATGGCGGACAGCCGCTTGCGCAGGTCAATCTCTTTGATCAACCCGGCCTCTACCAATGCCTGGCCTTCCTCCCGCGCCTTGGCCAACTCGCGGTCACGCTGCTGGGCCTTGGTCAAAAAGCTTTCACCCTGCTGGGTCCAAGCCACGAAATCTTCGTTTTGTTTGGTGCGGGCGGCCTGGGCATCAGCACCACGCTTGAGCATGCGCTCTTGCTCGGCCAACAGTGCAATCTGTTGCCGCAGCCCTTCATTGCCTTTTTCCCAGTTTTGCCGTACCAGCTCGTTTGTGGGTCCACGGCGCAGCCGCTGTTCCAGATCATCTCGGGCGGCGGCCAATTTGTCAGCCACCGTTTCCTCACGCCCCACATTGAGCATGCTGTCCCAGGCGCCCTTGGCAGCTCCTTTGATGCCGTTCCAGGCTTTTTCTACAGTGCCCAGGTTGCGGGCAATTTCATCAGACCTTGAAATCAACGCATCGGCATACGCCTTTTGGGCAACCGTGGCTGCCTCTGTTGTCTTGCCTTGGTCCGACAGTGCTTTGATCTGCTTGTAGACACTGGCGGTGAGGTAGTTCACCCCGTCATTGAGCTTGACAGAGGCTTGAAGCGGGTCTTTGCCAAGCTCGGCAAACTGTTTGGCTGTAGATGCAACGGCAGTGCCCGTGGCCTTTTCCCACTGCATGGCAGCCTGAGCCGACTGGCGAAGCACATCAGAGCCAACACGCCCAGTAGAGACCATGGCGGCCAGAGACTCAGCTGCGGCGGCTTGTGTGCCGCCCAACTTGCTGATTTCTTGCGCGTAAGCCTTCAACTGCCCGGTATAGGTGCCCGTGGCATTGCCCGTGGTCACAATCGCCAGCCGGTAGGCATCTGCCTCTTTGCTACCCTGGTTGTAGGCCACAGCCAAACCGACAGCAGCAGCAGCGGCCAAGGTGAAGGGACTGACCAAGCCCAGCACATAGCCCCCAAGGGCTTTGGCTGCAGCACCTGCACCGCCAAACATGTCCTTGAGCTGGCCGCCTTGCTGCAGGAACACAGTCAGCGGCTGCTGGCCAGACGCCAGAGACACCGCAATGTCGGTGAACTGGGCGGGCACGTTGCGCAGCGCGGCAGCCGTTTGGGCGGCGGACATTTGCACCGCCCCCAGCGAAGCTGTGGAGGCTGCCCCGGCGTCGGCAGCGGCTTTGCGCTGGGCATTCAGGGCAGTTTCAACCTCGCGCAGTTTGGTCAAGGCGGGCGTGATTTTGCTCACGTCCATGCCCTGAGCGATAGCACGGTTCAGCAGTTCACCGGCACGGCCAGAACCATCAAGCTGAGCCTGCAGTGTGGCCGTGGCCCGCCTGATTTCGGCCTCCATGCGGCCGTATGCGGCACTGGCCTTTTGCGTGCCAGCGTCAATCTTTTGGCTCAGGCCATCCACACCGGTGGCGGCCTGCTGGGCTGTCTGCTGGACTGTGGCAGCCATGGCAGAGGCGCTTTGGCCGAGGCGGGCAAAGCCCGCTTCGGTCTGCTGCACCCCTTGCAGCTCAGCCCTGAGGCCAATGGCCTGCAATTGACTCATTTACGGCTCCGCGTGTTTGTCTTGGTCTTCTTTTCGCTGTTTGGCCCAAACGGCCAGCGTGGCGGCTTCGCAAGCCTGAATGCCGCGCAGCACGTCCTGGCGGGTAGCGCTGTCGTCTGGCCACTGTTCAAGCAGCCAGGCCCGCACGCCGGCATAGTCCAGCCCCGTGGCCCCGGCCACGCCCACCCGCCACTGCGTTTGCAGGCTTTGCCAAGCGTCCCAGGCCTGGACGTTTTCAGGCCAGAGGTACTCAACCTGCTCAGACTTTTGGGCTTGGGAAAGTGCCCCTGCATTGGCCAAAACTGCGCCCCAAGCCCCCATGGCCTGGGCTTGCTCGGGCTCTGGGGGGCGGGTGGCTTCGGCATAGGCGCGGGCAAGGGCGGCTAGTTTTTTTCCTTGGCCGTCACTTCGCTGAGGTAGCGCTTGTAGGCAAGGATCGACGTGCCTGGATGTACGCTGAACAACTCTTGCAGCGCTTCGCGCGAGTAGGGACGCGGGGAGCCGTCTTCGTTTTTCACACCATCCCAGTCTTCAACGACATCGGCCAGCACTTCGCCCACGGTTTGATTGGGGTTGGCTACGAAACGGGCCTGCAAGGAATCGTTGTCAACACGCTTGGCGGTCAGTTTGAAAGAAAAATGTTCATCGACCCCATCGTTATTGACGGAGCCTTCCACGGCGAATTTCAGACGCGGAATGAGTTTGAGGATGATTGGCATATCTGTTTGGCCCGATAAAAAGGCCCGATATGGAAGGAGTGCGCGGCGGCCAGGCTCGGGCTCAACCCAGCAGGTGGCGCCATGCCACCCTGCCGCGCACGAAACCGTCAGGCGCCGTAGCCGATGGAGCGACCGTCAAAGCCCACACCCACAGAGAGCTGGATGACGTTGCCTTTGCTGATTTCTGGCATTTCCGAGCAGTTGATGTTGCCGTAGCCATAGACACGGCCACCGCCTGGAATCACCAGTTTGATCGCCACTTTGCTGGCCACGCGCGTGAGACCCTGCATGGCTTTGATGGTGGCGTTGGTGGCGTCGTAGCCGATTTTCAAATCCAGCCCCACGGCTTCAAAGCCAATGGGCTGCTTTTTGGCTTGCCGGGTCCCCAGTGGGTCGATGTTGCCGTATTTGATACCGCCACCGTTGGGGCTGATAGTCAAGATCTGCGGGATCTCCACCCAGCCGGAAATCTTGCTGGCCGAGCCCACACCGCCGCCAGGTGTAAACCAAGTGGTGTTGCTCGAATCCAACCCCAAAACACCAAAGGTGTCTGCAGTCAGCTGGTCCACTTCAAACACCGTGTCGTTTGCATCCTCCCACCCACTGGCCAATAGCACTGGGTCTTGATCGGTATAGCCATGAGCCACAGCAGTGGCCACTGCTGTGGCTGCATTGGTGAGGATGGTGATGTTTTTGGCGCTGGCAAAGGTGCTGCTGTAGTAGACCTTGGTGCCTTCGGGGAAAAAATATGCCATGGTGAAACTCCTTTAAGCGGGCGAATCGGTCAGAGGGGGGTGTAGGGCTGACCACCCTGTGTGAAATAGGTCAAGCGCCAGAGTTGGCGTTGTTCATGCAGTCGCTGCTGCAATGCGCCAGAGGCGGCGGGCTTGGAGCCTTCCAGCACCAGGCTTTTGCAGGGGACACCGTTGGGCTGGCCCAGGGCAGAGGCAAACAATGCCGCCTCAACCTGGCCAGCCAGCTCACGTGCAGTGGCGGGCGTGGTGGCCATGGCGCTGATGTGCACCTGCCAGTCACGCTGCTGAAGCGTGACGCCGTGGTCCACCAGCGTGATAGCCTCGTCGCCGCCTTCCAGTAGCAGGGCAGGCACCTCAGGCATGGGCAGGTCATCAGGGCGGTCGGCATGCACATTGGCACCTGCCAACGTTGTGGCAGCCACCAACGCCGCTTGCACGGCGTCCATGAGTTGCTGTTGCACGGTGGCGGTCATCTCAGGCCCCTTCGCGCAGCTGCAGATTCACCATGCCGGCGCCATCAGGCTCAGCCGCAACCACCACATAGGGGCGGCCACTGATGGTGATCGCATCGCCCTCGCCTATTCCCGGCAAGTCAGACTCCAGGGCCGTGGCCTTGGGCGCGTAGCCAGAAACACCCAGAGCTTCGGATGCAGGCGCAGCAAAGATGACCGGCACGGTGATGGCGCCCCAGGTGGCGGTGGTGTCGGCCAGGGTAGTCATTACGGCGTCGTTCACGCTGGTTTGCAAATCGGCAAAGGGCGTCATGGCGATGCGTCGGGCTGGATCAAGACACGGTGCCGGGTGTGCCGGTGAAGCACACAAGCACCGTGGTGGCACCGTTGCCTGCTGCGGCCCAGGCATAAAAGCCGGGGCCCGTGACATCGCCGGTTTCCAACGCATCAGCCGTGGTAGTGAACTTGGCGTCCGATGCGTCCCACTGCAGGGGCGCGCCCTGGGTGATGACTGCAGTAGTCACCTTGGGGCACTCAAATACGCCTTGAGTAGCCAACTGGCCAGTTTCACCAATGGCAACAGGTGCGGAGTTCACTCCCAATACATTGCCTACACGCACCACCTGGCCTGCAGCCAGGGCGGCCGCAGCCACAAAGGGCATGATGCGGCCAGCAGAATTCAAATTCTTCATGGTTAGATTCCTTCAAAAAGAGGGGGCAAGTGCTGTGGCTCAGGCGCCGTCAGCCCGGTACAGACCACGGTGGTCGATAACTTTTGTTGCGAAGTCCAGGCGGCACTTGACTGCCATGCCATCCACTTCAAACCCGTTTTGGGTTTCGATCACTGGGCCTTCGGCGCCGCCCAGGTAGCAAAATTCCACGGTGTCGATCTGGCCGTTGTCTGCTGCGAAATACCAGGCGGTGGTGGATGCAATGTCCAGCAGGGGCTCAATCACCGGATTCACAGCGGTGCGGCCACCAGCACGGAATTCGTTGACGTTGCTTTGCTGCGCGGGCACGTACTGGGAACTGGTCAGCTGGTAGGCTTTTTGCTCCAAGGTTGTCGGCACAATCAGGTGTTGGGGCGACAGGTTCAAAAGCTCACCCTGCAACCCGGTTTGCCGACGCAGGGCGGTGCGTCCTGCAGTCATGGCGTCAAACGACAGCGCCGAGCCACCGCCAGTAGTCAAGTTGGCGTGAGTGGCGTGGAACAGAGCCACGTTGTCTGACATAGTGGGGTTGTCAGTCAACTGCGCATACACCAGGCGGTTTTCAAGGCGAGCGGCACTGTTGCCAAAGGCGGTGTTCAGCCGGTCAAAGGCGCGAAGATCGTCATTCACCAGCATCTGTCGGGTCATGGCCAAGATGCGGCCATAAGTCAGCACCTTGTAGGACTCAGCGCCATCGCTCATAGAGCCGTACTGGAATTCACCGTGCTCATTGGTGCGCAGCAGCTCTGGGGCGGCGCCCAACTGAATAACCGTGATGGGCTTGAAGTCAACAGCGGACGGTGCTTGCCGAGCCCACGAACGGTAGGTACCGGGCGCTTGGTCGTAGGCGTTGCGCAAACGCTTGTTAGCCAAGTTGGCAAAAATGTTGGCAAAGTCGCCCGTACCCATGTATCCGGCACTGCGAAACGCCAGGGCTTGCCCAGCGATTTCCAGGCGGTCCATGCCACGGGTGTCTATGCTGCGGGCATGCAGGTATTCGCGGGCCAACTCAATGAGCGAATAGCTGCGATAGCGGCGGCCGTTGTCATCGAGCTGAACAGAGGTGTCAACCCGTGACATGACAGCTTGCGTCATGCCAGCCATGCGCGTTTCCAACTCATCGCGCACGGTGCTGATGCTGGTGTTGACGTTGCGTTGCGCGCTGGTGGCAGCTGGAGCACCGGCCAGGCGGTCCAGAATGGCGGCGCGAACTTCATCCACCGGGGTGGCGTTGCGCAGCCAGTCGGTCAGCTGGTCAGTGGCGCCATGACGGGTGGCCAGATCAGCAATGGTGGCTGCGTCTTGCGGGGACAGGGAGCGCTGAACGGTGCTGGCACCCGCCGCAGGTGCTGCGCTGGCTGGGACGGTGTTGGTGGTGCTCGCGGCGCTTTCGGGTGCCGTCGGCTCGGTGTTTTGGGGCATGTTGCGGGTTCCTTCGGGGTTGTGGATGGAGGGGGCTTCGGCAGTGGCGCCGGCCGTCGGCGTGCTGGGTGCGGTGGGTGCTGCAGGTGCGGCAGATCGCTCTACAAACTCACAGGGATAGGTGCGCTGCAGAAATGCGTGAGCTTCAGAATCGACAGGCTCGCCTTTGCCTGAGCGAACAAACTGCGCGTCCATGTCAAAGGGGATGGAGACGATGGAGACTTCCATGGGCTCCCAGTCAACGATGCGGTATGTCCACATGCCGCCTTCAGCGGGTGGCGCGATCATTTCGACGCGGTGTCGGACATAGCCTACGGAGACGTTGCGCAGAATGTTGTCTGCAACGTCCTGCACGACACCGGCAACGCCTTCACGGCGGCTGAAAGTGGCGGTGCACAGCGCCTGACCGTTGGAGATGACAGGTTGGTCAACCACGCCCAGGGTGGAATTCAGGCTCCAGGCGTTGTGCGAGTCCAGCAAGGGGGCACCACGGTGCATGCGGTCCAGGCGAATGGATGATTCATCAACCACCAGCTCTTCAATGTAGGCGCGGTCACGCATGTAGTCGTAACGGCGGCCAGACGCACCCGCAGAAAACACAAGTTCTGCGGTGGCCAGGGGCTGGGTGGTGGTGCCTGCTTCGGCTGAATCTGCGGAGCGCTGCAGGTTGCGAACCTGAAAATGCGCCCCTGCCAGTGGCAGGTTTTGACTGCGATTTGCAGCAGAAGCGGTTGCGGTTGTGACCTGTGTGCTCATGGCCGCGCATGTTGCGCGGCGTGGTGTCTCACAGACAAGGCAAAGGGTGAGACAATTTTTAGGCGTTAGTTTTGGGGCTGCTGGCCTGATGCCTCAGACAGAGTGCGGGATTTTTGCAGCATGACGAGCAGGTCAAGCAGGTCGTTTTGCTTGAGCTGGTTGACGTCGTTTCTCAGCTCAGCCCAATGCACCTCAGGGCGCAGGCCCCGTGAGCGCAATTTTTCTGACCAAGTGCCCAGGCCGGTGGCCAGCTCCAGCGCTTCGGCGGCAATGTCGTCACGTGGGTTGACGTATTCCCATCGGGGGGTGGTGTGGTCAAACGTGGGATTGGGCTGGGGTATGGAGCCGTCCAGGTAGGCAGCCGCGCAGGCCGCGTTCAGGATTCGGCGGCGCATGCGGGGGATGATGTCCATCCATTGCACAACTTCGCATGTGCGCTTGAATTCCATGCGGCCCATGCGGGAGCTGGAAAAGTTGGCCTCGGAGTAATCGCCAGAGATCATTTCGTAGGTCACTTCCACGCCCATGGCAATCATGCGCAGGTGGTGTTTGGCGTATTCGACGGTGCCGGGTACGGCCTCAGGTTTGACGGTGGTGATGTTCATACCATCTGGCAACCGAACCATGGCGCCGCCAGGCAAGGAGCCCAGGTGCTGCGCAGATTGCCCAGACTGTCCGGGCTTGCCCGTAGGGTCAAAGTTAGGCATGCCGCTGTTTGCAGCGCCGGACACAATGATGCCGAGGCGGCTTTCCAGATTCTTGCGGGCGGCTTCGCTGTCTTCGTAGGTGGCCAGGTCACGTACACGGTTGATGGTGGCGTGCAAGGCCGATACGCCCCGGCCTGCCCCTGGCCGCTGGGGTGCGTAGACGTGGATGATGTATTCAGCCGGTACCGGCCGGGATTGCCAGCCTTGATCGCGGCGTGTCAGGACCAGTTCGCCTGGATGGGCCGGGTAGAGCCAATAGGCCACACGGCGCCCGAGGGCGTCATATTCGATGCCTTCGACGATGATGTTGTTGCCGTTGGGGCCGTTTTTTTGGGTATCGAGCCAGTCAATTTCGAGCAGTTGAAGTTGCAGCGGGATGGACAGCCTGTCTTCTCGGCGGCGGGGCCGTAGGCGAATCAGCGCTTCGCCGTCAATTTCAACGGCGCGCCAGGCGGCATGCTCCAGGCTGTAGAGGTTGTGCACGGCATCGGCATCGCATTCGTCGGCCCAATTTTTCAGCCGGTTGTCTACTTGCTTGGCCACGGCATCGGGCATGGTGCAGTAGGACTGGATGCCGGTGCCGATGAGGGCGTTGACTTTGCCGTTGATGCCTCGCTTCATGAAACTGACGTTTTCGTACAGGGCACGGGCTTTGGCGCGCATGGTGGCGGCGTCGGCCAGGTGGTTGGCATTGGCGCTGGCCCCTGCACGGCGTGGGCGCCAGTCAGAGCGCGGGCTGGCGGCTTCGTAGGCGCGGATGCCATCAAGCATGACGCGGGCCTGGGCGCGGCTGAGCGCGGCCTGGGGCGAGACGTAGCCAATGACTTTGTCGAGTATGTTGGTCATGCTGGCCCCTTAATCGCAGCGCATGGAAAAGCCGACGGTGAAAGCGCCAGTGGTGGGCTGGGTGCTTGGGGCGGCCTGGGCTGCGAGGATTTCTGCGGCGTGCTGGCGGGCAGATTTCAGCTCAGAGATTGAGCGGTATGAAATGCGCCGACCGTTGAATTCGACGGTCAGCTCTCCGCGAACGATGCAAGCATCGAGGCGATCAATATCGGCTTGGGTAATGGCCATGATGGGGTATTGGGGTGCTGGGTTGGATTTGGAATCTGAGCGGCTTGTTGTCTCATTGGCAATGCAAACCGTGATACTTTTTCAGCAGGTCAGCTTGTGGAGCGCTTGCGTAGATGGCGGTAGACGGTGGCGCGGCCTATTTGCAGACGCCGGGCCACCTCGGTGGCATTTCTCCCGTTAAAAAGCGCCATGACGCGTTGGCCAATGTCTGCAGCTGTTTTGACTTTCTTTTTTGCGGGTCCGCTCAGGTTTTTGCGGATGTAGGCTCGCTCGCCGCCGAATTCGGCGCGGGTGGCATCTTTGATGTTCTGCAGTATTGAAGCGGGGTCTTGCTGCCCGTCGCCCACCTGGGCCTCTTGCTGGATGGCTTGCAGGGCGCGGGCCATATGGGGTTCGCTGGCGATGAAGTCAAACATGCGATCGATCACGTCAGGGGTGGTGTTTTTGTCTGTCATGGCTACCAGTCTTTGTTTTTTGGTTTTGTGGTGGGGTGGGCTTTGGCGAATTCGCGCAGCGTGGGGGGCGCGCGCATGGGCTTGCGGGGCGCAGCTGTGGCTGGTGTGGGTCTACCAATCTCGGCCGCAGGTGGCGGTGTCGTCAAAGTCGTGGGCGTATGTGTCGGAGTCTTGGGTGTAGGCATCTTGCGTGCGGGTGGGTTTGGTCTCGTCCTGGCTGGGGCCGGTGTTGGGCGCGTGCCAGGGTTTGGCGATGGCGATGGCCTGGGGTGCTGCTGGTGCGGCGACTGGCTCTGGCTGTGTGAAGAGGTCTGGTGTGCTGGGGATGATGCTTTCACGCAGGCGGCGCCACTGGTCAGGGGTGAAGCGGTGCAGGCCCAGGTAATGGGCGGCGGCCAGGTTGTAGTTCATCAAGTCCAACGGCTCGTTGGCTTCGCCTTTTTTTTGGCTCCAAACGCTGTTGGCACGGCCGTTTTTGCGCACCGTGATGCGGACTTCGGCGGTCAGGCCCTTGTAGTAGCTGTCTGGCAGATCGACACTGAAGTGGATGGCGCCGGGGCCGCTGGCTTTGGACCATCGGGCATGAAAGTAGTCTTTGCAAGTGTCGGGGCCGACAAACCAGAGCATGGCGCCGCCTGGCATGCTTTTGCCTTCGTGGTTGATGTCCACGATGGAGGCTTTGCCGCTGATGACGGGGCGGTTGGGTTTGCTGTGGCCTTTGCAGGCGTAGATGTTTCGCGCTTTGCGGGGCCCGGTGAAGGCGTAGACGTCTTGAGTGAAGTGGCCTCCTGAGTCCACCAGCGCTGCGCTGATGCCCAGTTTGACGCCGGTGGCATGGGGGTAGCGGCTGGTGAGGATGTGGTCAAGCCGGGCCCAGGTGGAGGCATCGGATGGGCTGCCGTGGATGACTTGGTAGTCCACGATCCAGCCTTGCATGTCTTCGCCCCAGCCGACGACTTTGCATTCCAGGCGGTGGTCTTGCGTGTCGGTGGCTGCGGTGAGGATGGTGGCGCCGTGGGGCACGGTGCCCAGCTTGTAGGGTTCGGCCCGCTTTTTGAGTTCTTCCCACTGCGTGGCTTCGGCGGTACGGCTCCAGCATTTGGCCAAGCGGGTGTTGTAGAACACGATCATGGAGGCGTCGTCGCCCTCTTCCAGCTTTTCTTTGGCGCGTTGGTACTGGCGCCACAGGCCAATCCAGGGTAGCCAGCCGTAGGGCAGGAACATCGCGGAGATGTTGAAGGATTCGGTTTCGTTGTCGCCTTCTACGCCTTCGGTCCACAGACCGTTGGCAAACATTCGGGTTTTGTCGCCCTCGTCATGCAGGCCCCCGCAAGATTGGCAGGGGTAGTAGACGCGTTTGCCGTCTTCGGAGGGGATCAGCTTGAAGAAGTCGAGTGGTTGGGCGTGGCCGCAGTGGATGCATTCGGCCAGGGCTTCGCGGCGAGTGCCACGGTCATACAGCGCCTTGATGGGGCTTTGCCCTTCGATGGTGGGGCTGCTGGGGTAGTAGGTTTTGCGATTGCGTTCAAAGGTGGTTTGACGGGCTTCGGCCAGTTCGCCGGGGTCGCCTTCGCCGCCGATGTTGGCTTCGGAGCGGTCGATTTCGTCATAGACGACATAGCGGGCGGGCAGTTCTGACAGGTTGGCTGCAGCCCCGGCACTGGCGATGTAGAGCGCACCGCCGATGTACTCTTTGACGTCGTTGTTGTAGGCGGCGTCTCGGCTGCCGGGTTTGGCAACTCGTTCGGTGACTTTGGGCACGGCCGCAAAGGTTTTGTCGATGCGGCTTGAGGTACGTTTGTGCAGTTTGCCGGTGGGAACCAACCACAGAAAGTTGCTGGGGCTTTGGTGGATGGTGCAGCACAGGAAGTTCAAAGCCACCTGGGTTTTGAGCATCTGCGATGCGCCCATGACCACCACCCGCTTACACGGGTGATTGGCAGATAGCGCCCGCATGACGGCGCGGGCGTGCGGCGTGCGGCTGGTGCGGTAGGGCCCGGCTTCGTTGGAGCCTGTTGATTTTGGAATGACCATGAACTGGTCAGACCATTCGTCTACCGTTAGCGATGGATCTGGAAGCAGTCCACGCAGGAAGGCGATAAATGCTGCCCGCTCAATGTCTACTGGACGGTTTGGGCTCAGCAGATTCATCAGCCAAGCTCCAGGGCTCGGGCTGCGACATGGCCCAGTTCTGTGCGGGCGAGTTTTTCAACGGTGTCTTTCAGCATGTCGTTGAATTCGCGCAGCAGGATGGTTTCGCAGCCGTCAGCGCTGTTGCAGTTGGCCAGCTCGGCGGCAACGCGGCGCGCTGTGGTGGTGTGGCGGTCGCGCAGCTCACGGGCGATGGCGAACCAGTCGGCTGTGACCTGGTGAATGGTCAACAGTGTTTTCTCTGCCCTGGCCAGTTCGATCTGCTGCAGGCGCGCATCGGCGCTCATCTTGACCGTGCGAGCCACGTGGTAGCTGGTCATAGCAGGGTCTGAGGCAGCGCCTGGGGCGGTCGGCTCGGCCCTTTGTTCAGCAGCTGGCGAAGAATCAGGCTCTATATCGTCGGTTTCTAGGTCTGGCGGCGCTATGTCAAGTACGGCGCCCAGGGCTTTGGAGTCAGGGCGCAGGCGGTGTGCGATGGCCACGCGGGTTTCTTGAACGTCCAGCATGCCGTCTTCACCGACGTTCAGGATGCCCCGCTTGACCAGCTCGTGGATGGCCTGGCGACTGACGTTCAAAGCCCTGGCGATGGCGGCCTGTTTAAGCCTGGCTGGTGGCGGAATGTCGGTCAATGCTTTGGATTCCATGAAAAAACTCAAGGTAGAAGCCATGCAGCTCAGCGTTGCAATGAATGGCGGTTTGTTCGATCCGGGGGTTGGTATTCACGTTGGCTGAGGACTCCATGGCGAGGTAGTAGCCCTCTTCGTGGTTTGCGGCCAGCGTCACCTTGGAATGGTTTTTGGCGACCACGATGCGAGCCCCGTAGGTCTCGCACATGCGCAGCATTTGCTCGTACTCATCGCCGTATTGGTTTGGGAATATTTCCCCGGCGTAAAGCTCGAAGAAGTCAATGCGGCCGGCGTCAAGCCACGCGGTGATTTCTTCAAGATCGGCTTTTGCAATGCACCAGGTGGACATCAGCACGTGGTCAAAGTGAGAGACGCCAGTCAAGGCGTGGCGCAGGTAGGACAAGGCGTCAATGTCTCCCCGAGAAATCACGTGCCATGAATCTCCCGCCTCAAGGCGTGGAGGCAGTATTTCTTCAAGGGTTTTTTCAGCATTTGCCCGGCGCATTTGCACGCGCGAGCGCACTTTCTGAGCCCGTGCTTTGGCCTGATCAGCCCGCTCTTGCCGCATGGATGCCTCGATGGCAGCCACCTGCTGGGGGTCAAACTCAAACAAATCACCCATGTCAAGCATCCGTCAAGGGGTTCAAAACTTGGCCCACTAGCGCAAAGTCGGGGCTCGAATTACCCGCAACCACCCCCCCCTGGGAAGGACCCAAACGGGGGGGGTGGGGGGTATGTTGGATGTGGGGCCGATTCATGCTGCGGCCCTCCACGGACCCTGCCCTGCAGCCTTGAAAACCTCGGCGCGGTAGGCCCGCCAGTGCGCAGTCCGGGCATCGTCGGTGAATGCATTGCCCAACGCGGCCAGGCTGAATGGCAGGCCCAGCTCAGCCCCACGGGTCTTGATGCCTTCGGGTGTCTCCCACCACGTATGGACGCCAGCCCCCTGCGCCTGGGGCACCTGGTCAAGCCAGCCACGATCACGCAGCCAGCGGTCGGCGCGTGGAACGAAACGCCCACCCTCCTGGGTCCACTGCCTGGACAGCGCCCAGGCCTTCACGGCAGCAACGATCTGCCCCGTCAACACGGGGTCTGGCGCCATGAATTCCCATCGGCGGAGCGCCTTGACCATCCCCACCTGCACCGGCCAAGCAGCCTTGAAGGCTTCCCATCCTTGCTGAACCTGGGCTGTTCCACCCCGCATGTTGGGCTTATCCACAGAATCCCCGGATTCTTTGAATTTATCCACAGACTCACTGCCCCCCGTGGGGGGTAGGGGGGTATTTATATCTTCTCTACTCTCCTCTTCTCTGGGGCGTGACGTGGCGTTACTTGGCGTTACTTGGTGTGATTCGGCGTTGCTTGGTGTTGCTTCTTCGGTAACGCCATCCTGTGGGCGCGACTGGGCGGCGTCATCAAAACCCGGCGTTACAGCGCCATCACTGGGCGTGTCTGCACTCTTGGCTGAGGCCTTCTTGCGTGCTCTGTGAGCCGCCACACGGTCAGCAGAATCATCCTCACGCTCGCGTTTTGCCTGCTTTTCATCCCAATCTGCCACGGCTCCGCCGTGCAGCATCAGGCCCTTGTGCACCATCTCGGCATAGACAGTGGCGGCCTGCCCATCATCCAGACCCAGCGCCACATCGATAGACTCAAAGTCCAGGTTGTCAATGACGCCCCGCTCTTTGCCCTTGTTGGCCTTTTCTTGCAGCACCACCCACACAGCCAGCACAATGGCCATGGGGCACTTGGCGCGGCGGGCTACTGCCTGCAGGCGCATGTCGGTGGCTGTGTCGTTCCACCACCTGAACCACGGCATTTCTGAACGCTTCATCCGGCAACCCCTCCCCCCTGCCTCAGCAGTCGGCCAGCAATATGGGCCAGCCTGCTGGCCTGCCAACTGGCGTAATCCAAGCCCGCCACATCCTGGCCCTGCGCGTGCTGGTCCACCACCCACTGCAAGATGCCCGGCACGGCCTGTGCGGCGATCTGGGCGGTTTTCTGGTGCAACTGGGCACGCACCGCTTGGGGCAGCTTGGCACCCGGCAGAGGCTGCGGGTCGGCCATCAGCGCGGCAAATAGCAGCCGGGGCATCAACTGCGGCAGCTCCACACTCAAATCCACCTTGTCCAGCATCTCAGGCGTGGCCCGGGGCTGGGCGGCGGGCGCAGCGGGCGGCGCGGCCATTTGGGCCGGGGCCTGACTCAACTGCTCTTCCATGCGATTGAAGGCCTCGATGTAGGCCAGCTTGAACTGCAGCGCCCGCTTGCCCGTAAAGCCCATGGCCAACAGGGCAAACCCATCGCGGGTCAGGCGGTACATCTTGTGCTGCTGGTCGCCAGTTTCTGGCAGGGTGTAGACCCCCTGCTGAAAATTCAGCAGGGCCCCGGCAGGCAGTTGGGCAATGAGTCCTTCGATGGACTGCACCACATTGCGGTGCTGCTTGCCAAAGTGACGGGCAAGATCAACGCTGGTGGTAGTGGGGATTCCGTCAACGACGGCAAGGGTGGGCGCAGATGCGCGCAGGTATGCGTCAGCCATGAATGGCCTCCAGTGGGTCAGTCGGAACAACCGCTGCCACACTCCCCGCGACGAAAGGGCGGCAGCCCGAAGTGGGGTTCGCGGACCGGTGACCCAGCGGAGGCTGTAAACCGGCAGGCCTTGCGGCCTCCCCACCCGGGCCGCCAAAACTGGGCGCACCAAGGCGTGACAAAGGCCGCAAGCCCTGCGGATGGGTGCGGCCTTTTGCCGCTGGGTCTGTCCGGGCCGCGACGCCCGCATCACGCCTTTTTTTGACGTGACACGGTGAGTGTAGCCCACGCGGTGCTGTGAATGAAAGCCCCTCATGCCCGTGCCGCCTTTTCCACCGCTTCATACACCCGAGCCCTGAAAGTGCGCGCCACCTGGTCCTGCAGTTGGGCGTGCATGGCACGCATCGATAGATCCACCTTGGGCTGGTAGCGCGGCAGCGGAACGAACATCAGCACCGCATGCAACTGGGTGCCCACCTGAGCATAGATACCCGGGCGCAGTCGGCTGTTTTGACGGCCCACCGTGCGCTTGAGCACCTGCTCGCCACCCACGATGCTGGACGTGGTGCGCACACCGTGCCCAATCACAAAGTACCGCTGCGAACGGGCAGGCCCCTGAAACGGCGCCTTGGGGTCATTTTTACCCGGGCGCTTGCGCCCTGAGTGCATCCGCGCCCGCTTTTGATCCGACATGTTTTGCATGTGGCCAGAATCCTGATAGGCCTGCAGATACGACAACAGCTGCTGCATGAAGGGGCCACGAATATTGCCGTAGGCATCCACACTGCCCGGAAACTGCCCCTTGGCCGGATCAGGCACCACCACCTGCATGCCAGAAGGCAGCCAACCCACCTGGCGCAAGCGCTTTTCGCTGCGCTTGTCGCGTCGGTACCCGCCCAACTGCTGGGCTTGCAAAACATCCTGCGGGTCAACCCCCACCTTACCCCCCTCGGAGCCCAACGCCGACCTGTACGAAGGCCCAACCTGCAACGTCAAGTCATCCGGCGTCGCAGCCTTCACCAGCCGCACCGAGCGCTCCACAAACGGCGTCACCCGGTCAAACTTTTGCAGCTCCCGCCGCATGGCGGGCACCACATGCTTGTGCGCCACGATGTTCATGGCAGCCGCCGCCTCTTCGCGAATGCGCCCTGTAGCCAGCTCTTTCATTGCCCGGGCCAGCTTTTCATTGCCCGACGTATCGATAGACAACCTCAGCATCAAACACCCCCCGGCGCCTTGGGCACGTGTGACCGCAACGTGATCAGTGCGTTGGCCAGCGCCGACTGCACCTCGGCCGCGTGGTACTCAGCGCGGCGCAGCTCGTTGCGTGTCACCGGCTTGCCCGTCGTCAGCGGGTCGGCCAAGGCCCGAAGCAAATCAGCCCACTCCACCTGCAGCCGCATGTAGGCATCCACCGGGTCACCGTTTGACCGATCGGGCATCTTGAGCGACACCACCCGGTCCAAAGCATGCGCCATGGCATGCAAGATGGCTGTATTGCCTGACATGTGCTGCATCGTCACCAGCTCACGCGGGTGGCAGTGGTGCGTGGCGTTATTGGGGTTGGCCTTGTGCGTCAGGGTGTTGGCCGACACCCCCATGCGCGCCGCCAACGCCTGAACCCCACCCGGGTAGGTATGCACCGTGTGATAGATCGCGTCTTCAATCGACATAGCCTCAGGCATGTCGGGCAAGGCGTCTTTGTCGCCATGGCCGAAAGCTGGAGGAAGCCCGATAGTTACCTTCATGCAAACACCTCATCAAACATCAAGCAAGCCCACGACCCTCACCACCGAGGACCGCCTGGCCGCCATGGAAATCTTTTTGCAACAGCTCGTACTCGTGCTGGAGGCAGAACCCCGCTTTACAGCCGACAAAACCAGCGCTTGGCTGCGCACCTGCACAGAACAAATGCGGCAGCACCAATCAGCCACCCCAGCCCAAATCACAGCCCTGCAACAACTGGCCGACCGGGTGCTGGCATGAACACCCACCCCACCAAAAACCCCCGCCACCCCCACCAGGCCAAGACCGCGC
>Ga0255172_1000206_pt1 | contig 21852 bp, 17 predicted proteins | sample Atl_Yuk_RepC_8d_FD_189952 | JGI IMG/M metagenome (GOLD analysis project Ga0255172, IMG submission 189952) | Freshwater microbial communities from Altamaha River, Georgia, United States - Atl_Yuk_RepC_8d | ecosystem: Environmental > Aquatic > Freshwater > River | place: USA: Georgia | collected... | reverse complement strand
CAATGGATGGCCACCTGGGCCTTTGGGACAATTGCCCATCCATTCAACTATGCCTTCCCTTTCTTTCCAACCTAAATATTCTTGAGGCATGTTAAATGCTTCACTTAAATCCATCTGTTGAATATCGAATGTACTCATAAACAAGAATGGTATGTTATTCATCTTTAAATAAGCTGACATCATTTTTACTTGAGAAATAAATTTATTACCGGCCCACCAATCATTCCAATCACCAAATATTTCATCAACAACTTTTCCATATTTACGTTGACTCGTTGGAGTAAGATGTTTGCTACCAATTTCTATTCTATTAGGACTAGTCCACGCAATAATAACTGCATCAACAACATTAGAGCTGTTTTCAATATAACCTACTGTTGTTCTACAGATGTAATCATTACTTGCGCCAGACTGTGCGATGTTTACTGTGTCGGGAATCAGGCTAGGCCATTTAACGGTGCTTTCTTCTCCTGCCGTAAAGCTATCACCATTAACTAAAATCATTTGTATATAAATGGATCTCGCTTTCGCAATTCTCTTAGCTTATGCCTGTATTTTATTTCAAGCTTGATCCTGTTCCATAGATTTTTTAACCAATTCATTGAATTTTCCTCTTATAAGTTCTGCTGCATCGATATGTGCTTCATCTAACGGGTGTTGTTGAAGGCCGCATTTGTACTTATTTTCAACAGCCCATTGATAAAAACCTCTAGGAGTTTCAGTTTGATCTACTCCACGCCCGGATGGAAATAAGTACCAATTTGTATAATCTAAGTCTCCAGTTATAATACAATTATCTGCACAAGTGAAAATATATGGTACATGATAATATTCTAAATGATCTTGTAAGCTCTCAATGTGAAAATCACTGTCAATTGCATTATCCCTACTAGGCCAAGTCCAACATACTATTACTATATCTGGTCTTGACCATACTAACATTTCTCTCACTCTATGAGCTATTTCTCTATTTCCAATTCCGGGGTAAGCTGCACAAAGATAACTATCGGCTAACAGTGCTGGAAAAGTTTTATGACTATATCCATTTGGGCCGCCATGTTTATGATCAGATAGTTCGCTACCCCAAACAAAACTATCACCTCCGGCTAGAACTGTAGTCATATCCGGGTGTCATCATATCTATCTGCATTTGTTTATAATTGCTATCAGACCAACAATAAGAATAAGTTTTTTTTATACCGTTAACTTCAATCTCATGAATGTCTAAATGTGTTTCAAGAATTTGCCAAATTTTGAATATATCAGATGTTCCAAAACTTTTTTCCAAATCAACTTTACCAATGGGCAGGTATCCAAGACTTAGGTTAGTGTCGTTAGGATCAAGACTATTTTGTAACAACCAATTTGTAAAATTATTCTGTTCTTCTGTATGCCATGGGGTCTTGGTATCATTCAAGATCATATCTGCCCCCCATTCAATGTCAAATTCTCCGCTGTAGTATTCAAGGTGTGTTATAGCTTCACAAATTGTATCAGTTAAAACAGGAGCACCTTCATCGCGAAACACTTCAAACAGAGTTTTTCCTATTTGCGCCCAATGCATATAAACAGTACCAAATTCTCTATTATAACCATTTAGAATGAATAATTTTCTATCTTCATCAGTCAATTGATATCTTGGTGCATGTAACCATGTATTGATTTGACTTGGTCTAATCCATTCTGGCACATAGGATTGTTTTTGTTGACTTAGAATCAAAGTTTCAATTTCATGACACAAAACATTTAATTGACGTATGGCATATTTTGTTTGATAATCAGCTAATATATAATACGGACTTAAATTATTAACTGTTCCCTGCAAAATTTCAAAATGATTGTGCAGTTTATTTAAAATTGATTTTTTTTCTAATAAACCTATTCTTTCAATTAAATGTAAAGAATTTTCTTTTGTTTTATCAAATCTCGTAGCCACCGGATATTCTTTACCAAATCTCACCGCATCTGGACTAAAATGTTCCTCAATAATATAAGACTCTAATCCTCCGTTAACCCAGACCAATGTTGCATTAAACATGTTTATCGTATATACGGCGGCGTTTAGTTCGTTGCAAAGAAGTTCAAGATTTCTAGCTGTGTTAGGAAAACCCATAAAACAAAAGTTTTTTTCTAACATGTAATCATTAGAAAGTAAATGTTCTAAAGCTTGAATCCATTTTTTAGACAGTGTATTATCAATTGGCTTTATGTAATATTTTACTTTATCGTTGTAGTCTAAAGGATTACGCAAAGTAATTATTACGTTAGATTGATTGCCACCACTCATATACATCTCGTCTCTTTGATAGTATTTCGTCCATAGTTGTTGGCTGCGTACGAATAGACTCTAATTGTAACACACGAGCTTTACCTCGTGCAACACCTTTGAGATAAGCATCAACTCCATATTGCTCACAAAAGGTAGGGCGTGTTTTAAGCTGAACTAAGATATCCTTTAACGGGCCGGTTAGTCCGGCAAGCAATATTTCATCTACCCAACGATCTAATATCTCTCTGGGTAGTGCTAAAGGTGACATAACTATGTCCGGACTAAAACTAAAAACAACCTTAGCAAGGATGTCAACACCCAAATCTTCACTTAACTGCTGTATATTTTCTACTTCAAACATACCCGGAAGGGTAAGCGTAAAGTCTAATCTCATTTGTCTTCGGTGTGTAGAGACTCGAACTCCTTCCTTAAAGTTTTCAAGCCATGCTTGATAATCGAGGCCTGTTCGGATATATTCGCCAATTGCGCCTGTTCCGTCAATACTTGCGCAAATTTGCCAATCTCGGAGATGAGCAAGTACATCTTTATAAAGATTATTACCTCTATAATTAATGCGGCTAAGATTAGTATTGTATCTAGCGTAAACAAGTGGTCCGTCTCCTAATTCTATTATTCGTTGCATATACCGCCAATGCTGTTCGTACATTAGCGGTTCACCACCAACCCAATATACCTCTTCAACACGGTGATTCTCTACTGCATCAGCAAACTCGGCTTCAATTTGAGTGTCTTGAAATTTTTCAATTTGTTGTTTGATCTCAAACTTCATCCAATTATTCTTTGGATCTTGCCAATTGATCATATCGTGTTGTCTTTGTTCACTTTCCCACGAACTAGACAACATGTCGCCGCACATACGGCATTTAAAGTTGCAGAGGTTACTAAATCTATAATCCCAGCTCACAGGTTTTATTGTTGTAAAACCTGTTTCATCTGTGCTTTTTAGCACTTGTAAATACTTATGTCCAAATAAATTATTAAAATAATTACGGTAAACGTCTGTGTTTAATAGCTTGTCATTGCATACTTCGCACTCTGGTAGAGTTTCTCCGCGCAACATACGTCTACGAACGGATCGCATATGTTCTCCGTTCCAATGTTCTTCTAAAGTGATAGGTATATAATTTCCGGCACCAGATCGAGTATCAATATATTGCTGAAAGTTTTGTGCAGGTTCTCTACTGGCACAGCACATACGTCTTTCTGTTTGTGGACTTAGATATGTGTGTGTCCATGGAGCCATGCAAAAATTATTAGATTTTTGTTGCATGCTTTCCAGATTTTTTAATGTATTCTAATACTTCATCAAATAATATATGTGTTGAAGTATATACGTTCATTTCTTTAAATTCTTCATCGTCCCAAGTGCCCCAATTCCACATTTTTTGTAGAGCGTTTGCTTCTATACCTAATTCTTTGCAAAGATCAAAATACAAAGGTATATCTTTATAATTGTTTTTTTGCACTACAAAATCAGCTAGTATTTTTGTCGTTAAGTTTTTTTCTTTTCTCTCAGCAACTAAAAACTTTACATTTTCAATCAATCTTTCCCAGACACCACCAACTCTAGTCTTTGCATAGACTTCAGGACTACCCGCATCAAAACTGATTCTTATTTCTGAAATATACGGTAGTAAATTTGTTATCAATTGTTTTTTTGATAAAAGTAAACTTCCATTAGTTTGCACTATATTTTGAATATTTTTATTCTTAACTTTTATAATATATTCAAATAAATCTATGTAGACTTCACTCATAAACGGCTCGCCGCCGCACCATCTTATGGAAACTTGAGTATCAATTTTATCAATAATTAATTTTTTAACTTTTTCCACAATTTGATTGTTTATGGGCCGTCGAATTGTATCGTTGTTCCAGTTCTGAGTTTCTGTTCTGCAACTAGGACATTTAAAGTTACAGGTATAGTCAAAATCAAAAATAATATTTGCAGGAATCTTATCAAGCAAAAGACCATCAGTTGATTTTAATTCTAACGGAGAATAATCTTCTTTGTTAGTTGGCGATGAGTTATATTTTTGCGGGTCAATACTATGAAAAAACGAGCATAGTTTGTTATTACAATAATAATATCGGCCATTAACTATTTCGTTTCTAATTTTTAAAGCAGGCTCTGAATTTAATATTTCAAATATATCATCAACTTCTAATATGTTTCCAACAAATATAGGAATCCAGGATGGGCTTTCACAAATAAAAACATTGCCATTGCTGTTAATTCCCATTGTACGCCATGGAATTGAGCATGTTCGTGTCGCGTGTTTCTTATTAAAAAAAATTTGTTTTTGTCTTTGTTGATTGGCTACAGATAATTCTTTTGTATTTGGGGATGCTATATTGATATATTTTTGTTTAGTTCTTTCTAATAAATTATCAATCTCAGTCTTTATTTTTTCGTCAACATTAAACGATCCAGTAATAAAATCTTCATACTTAGGCCAACTTGCACCTTTAAATTGCCTGTAAGTTTTTTCGTCAATATATTTAGAATAATCACTCATAACCCATTGCTCTTGCTATTTCTATATGAGTGTCTTTAAAGTTTTGTTTACGGTACTGATCTGTCTGTTGCATTTTCATTAAGAATTTTTTTCCGTCGCTACCTGTACCATTTTCAATAAACTTTATTACATTATTGATTTCTGTTTGAAAAAAAGCAGAATTCCAAGAAACACTTTTCAATTTTTCAAGCACTAAATTCTTTGCTGCTGGAGTCATTTGCTGAATACTCATATGGTCCGGACTGTGCATCATGTTAAAATAAATACTACCAAAATTTTTAGTGTTTGCCCATTGTAATAATTCATCTAAATAATAAACATTTTGTATGTTAATGGTAAAACACAATTGAGTAGTGATATTTCCGTACACAGGATTTTTAGTCATGTCATGAATTAAATCAATTATCTCGTTGGCATATTCCCAATTTGCTCCGTATCTTTCGTATTCAAATCTATCACCAACATTATCTATACTAAACGCAACATCAACTCTTCCAAAGTTTGGCCACAATTCAAATAGTTTTTTTGGACATTGTGTGGCATTGGTATTATAATGAATATCAATGTGCTTGGCATCTCCGGTTTCACACGCATACTTTAACAACTCGTAATGTTCTTCAATTAACCAAGGCTCTCCACCGGTGAATTCAAGATACTTAATATTAGGTAAAAGTGTTTTTAAATTATCCCAAAAATTAATGTCGGGATTCCTCGGCCAAGCACCTTGTTTTAGCCATTTATAGGCTATATGTTGTTTTTTGTCAAAATCTTTGGGCATGTAATCTAACTCTTCAGCTGCCCATTTACTACTCGACCACGAACCACAGATACGGCATTTAAGGTTACAAATATTACCAAGTTTAAGGTCAAGAAACCAAAGCTGATCAGGATTATCATTTTGCCAATCAACTTGTGTATAAAGTTCTTTAAGTCTTATTCGACTGTGTATTCTTTTACTTGTTCTACCAGCAGCTTCTTCATCCCAACACAATTTGCAAGTATCAGGCTTTAAACCTTTACGGAATTGTTGACGCAAATTTTGCATGTATTTGCTTGTATAAATTTTTTCTAAATTGTCTTTATTTAGATCAAATATATTACCGTTGTCGTCAACGATTTCTTCTCTAGCCAAGCAACAAGGTCGAGCTGTTCCAATTGGACTAGTCTCTATGCTGATCCAGGGTAACATGCATATTGTTTTAGGTAATTCCATTTAGCTCCGGGAATGTGTTCCAAAAATTTTCACCTCGAACTGTATCTAACTTATTAATTTGATTTACAAACGCAGACCAGTCACTATTAGAATTATCAGATTTCATTAAGTTTACCAAACTTTGATAACCTGTTATTGCACGATTAAGTGTATCTTGCGGTTTGAGCCATTCTATATGCTTTTCATAAGCAGGTATTACTACTTCATTTCTAAACTTTTTTGGTAGTATATCTATTCTATACCATTCAGGGCTTTGACAAATATTAATACTCCAATCTTTTGCCTTTATTAATCCAAGTTCTGTCCATTCTTTATGAAAATCAAGTACGTGTAAAACATTCATTGCACTAACTGTAGGACTTACATAAAAATCTACATGAGGCACTTCTTCCATCATGCGTTGTCTATTAGATAATGTTTGTTTCCAATTGGTTCCTTTACGCATTAATTCTGCACGTTCATTACTTGCATCAAGGCTAGCACCAACACTGACATTTTTAAAATGTTTCCAATATTCAAATACGTGTTTGTCTTTAAATCTTAATTCGCTAAAATTTGTATTGTACTGCAATCTGATATCTGTTTTTCCTAATTCAATTAACTTCTCTAACATAAAGTAGTGTTCTTTCATGATTAGAGGTTCTCCACCTGCAAAATAAACCTGTTCCAGATACGGAATATGTGGCAGCATTTGTTCAAGCATAGCATCCTCGTCTCCTGCTGTATATTCCACACGGTGCATCTCGCGACCAAGAACATCAGGCACACGATTATACAACTTAACATGGTCATTATACCAATTACTACTGAAAACAGGTCCGCAAGATCGACAGCTAAAATTACAAAGATTACTAAATCTTACATCCCAGTATCTGATTTTAAATTCTGGATGATAACCGTCATTGTGAGTCTGATCTATTTCACTTATTAAATGACCGTAATTCCTATTACTATCATTACGCATACTAAATGCGCCGTGTTTTTCTTGTTCATAACATTTTTTACATTCTCGAGCTGTGACATCATTTAACATGTTTATTCTGATTTTTTTGTAAGGCTCTTGATTCCATACTTCTTGCATGGTGTTTTTTCTAAGATCGCCCATGGGATGCCAATATTCACCAAAGCAACATGGAAAAGCTCTTCCATCTGGATAAGCATGCATGTGTACCCATGGTAACATACAAAACACCTTACTTTCAGTTAACAAATATTTTTGTTTGTCTGTAAGTTTGTTGATATTAATGTGTAAAGGTATTAATGAATTGTAATCGTACCCGATGTTTATTTCAGCAGAATCTCTTTCAAGCATTTTAATTTCTTCTGCGATTGACTTATCTTTTATTTCAATATTGTTTACGTAGTCCTCATAAGAAGGCCAAGATTCTCCAGCAAAAGTTTTATAGGCTTCTCTGTTTAGTTTATTCATATACTATTATACCATTCTGCTAAAGTAGGAAAAGTTGCACAAAAATTTTTATCCCGTCGTTGATCATATTGGGTATAAAATTTTTTAAAATCTTTTTGAAGCACTAATTGTTCTGCTGCACCACTATGAGGTGTTTTTACTACATCAAGATAATCTATTAATCTTTGTAAATGATTCTTTTCGTGTTCATGCAGCCATTCATTGTTATTAGCCGTAAGCCATGCCTCTAAATTATTTTTATGTCTTGTTCTGTGTTCGTCAGGTAATACAAGTGGACTTTGAAAACTTGGAAATCTTAATATATTTAATGTAAAACTAGGAAAGTCTTTACCGTAACACATTTTCCATTGTACTATACAGTCCAAGAATTCAGTTAGGCTTTCTAAACTTAGGGCATTAATAGTACACATAATGTGTAATCCACGAAGCTTGTGATCAGCAAAGTTGTCGCAGATAAGTTCTAAACTATTAGCCCAATCGTCCCAAACCAATCCGTCTCTAATATACTCTGCATGTAACCCGATACTTTCGTTACTAGTGTATAGGTCAATGGGTGCGTCCACACTGTCAAATAAGCGATCGATATCAACTTGAGTCCCTAAGTTAGAATTAATTGCCAGTCTTGTTTTACTTTTGCCTTTATTTGTTTTGAACCAATCTAATAACTGCCAAGTATATCCAGACATTAACGGCTCTCCGCCGGTAATGCGTAATTCGTCTAAAGTTTGATAGAGGTCTGATTCCCACCATCGGAAGAATGCGTCGACATATGGGTTAGTTTCGCCAAATTTAAAAAGCTGAGCACTATCATGACTATGAGTGAAATGATTCCTACCGTCAGACACCAGGTCCACGTAGGGTCCATTGTTATTAATGTCTTTGACCCAAGTACTACTGAACGCAGGATTGCAATAAGAGCAAGCAAACTGACAAGTACGGTCAAAACTAATTTCAAGAGTTCTAAGATTGATATCTTCACCGGGGTCTGCGTTGTAAGCATAGTTTAAATCCTCATCTGAATATATTACTGTTTTGTATACACGGTCACTGATGTTATCGCGTCCGATGTCTTCGATCTTCCAGCAATACTCACAACCACGCGGTCTTTCGCCACTTTGCATCATTAATCGTTCTGATTTCTTTTTAGGTGTGTTGTGTAATGCTTTGGGATTAGTTTTTACTTCCTCTACACTAACCTTATGAGGCAATGGATGATGACAACTTGTGGTCATGCCACTACCCAACCATATGGTAGCGTTGTACCATTTTGCTCCGCAGAACGATTCTGACTTAATGTCAATTACCCTACGTCGATATTCTAAATCTGTTTCGTTATTAATTCTGGGCATGATACCTACATTCCTCCCAAAATTCTTTCATTTCAGGAAAAGTATTTAAAAACCAAGTACCTCTACGTTTGTCGTGCTCGTTAAAGAACTTATAAAAGTCAGCACGTTGTAGTTTAACATACTCTGGTTTTAATTTCCAACCTTCCTTCATCCAGTCTAAAACTCGTTGCATTCTTTGCACTTCGTAATCTTTGAATCCTTGAAATGGCTTATCTGCTGTTTCTAAATTTTTCTTCATCCAATTTATTATATCTTGTAAACGTGTGGCATATACCGGAGGAAGTATTTGTAGGCTTTGCCACGTGGGTTGTCTTAAAATGGGAGTATCAAACCAAACTCGTTGATATGTAGTGCTATGATATCTACGTAGAGAAAGAATAGTTTCTAATTGTCTTTTTAATCCCAATACACTCAGATTATTCATAGTAATAATAAACGTCAAACTATTACGGTAAGGTATATGCCTTAAGAAATAATCTACTCTAGCTATAACTTTTTTAAATTCCATTCCGTGTCTTATATATTCAGCATGTTCCGGAATACCAGAGTCCAAACTTACATACTGCATAAAATGCTCAATATTTGTATTACATAATTGTTTTACATAACCAAAATATTGTTCCCATAGTTTTTCTTCTACACTAAAATTACTAGTGACATCAATATGCAAGTCTGGTTTAGGAAAAGCCAAAATATAATCAAACACACGATAGGTATTACGATCCATCAAAGGCTCGCCCCCGGTCATTCTAAAATGTTTTAGCTTTGGATATAGACTTGGCCACCACTCCCAAAAGGCATTAACATACGGATTATTTTCTCGCACTGGAATAGGTCTTCTGCGACCGGTAAAATGGGAAGCATCATTATGAGTAGTTGAGGTGGGATATCCTCCAAAACGTCTAACTTCATCATCCCAGCTACTACTAAACTGGGGACTACAATAGGAGCACTTGAGATTGCAAGCATGATTAAAATTGACTTCCACATAGGAAGGAATACTATCCTCGTCACCTGTTGAATTCGTGATTGTTTCAAAATGTTCTGCAGCCCAAGGCTCACCTGATCTATAATGTCTGTCACTTAGGTTTCCTAAATCTTCTTGTGTCCAGCAATAACTACATTCTTTAGGACGTTCGTTGCGTAACATAATCTTACGCTGTTCTTTTTTATACGGGGTGTTATGTAGTGCGCTAGGATTATCTTTTAATAATGATGCATCTATTTCATGTAACGGAGGATGATAGCAACTGTTGGTTAGTCCTGTGGGTAAATGGAGACTGACTTGTTGCCATTTGGCCAAACAAAGCCCTTGTCCAAGTTTCTGCCGCATCTGCTCAGCGGCAGACATAAAATTGCTTACCATCCTTCGATCCTGCGAACCACATCCATCTCAGTCATCATAATTTCGCTATTACGTTGACCAGTACTGTAATGATGTTTAAAGAATCGACTTTGTTCTGGCGTAAATGTTACAATTGGCAATCCTAATCTTTTTGTTAAGGCGTCGTGAATATTATTACATCCTAAAACAGGATCTTCTTTACCAAAACTTTCCCATAATTTTTCTAACATATCAAAGTCTTGTACATAATGATGATCCCATCCTTCAATCATGATCATATATGTTCCTAGTCTTGCTCCATACATAGCCCAATAACCATTTTCAACATCAGCACCAACACTTTGCCAAATACACAAATGGTCATAATTACGATTGTTCACTCGATCTTCAAATTCTCGGAGCGTGGGTTTGTGACCGCGATCCAGACACATCTTAACACCTTCTCGGAAACCTGCACGCCATGCCTGTTTGGCGCTACCATTGGGATATGTTGTGCTATAGCAGTTATGCATTGCAATGTACTTTGGGTCAAAGCAAAACTCTACAGCGGTTTCCTCACTACCATCTGATGCTTCGTGTGTTCGCATGTTGTTTACAAAGTTTTTTGTCCAACAACTAACACCACCATTTCCATATCTCAATCCGTTAATTACATTCCTGGCCTTCCACCTAAAAACATGGTCACGATTTCTCTCGTCCAACGATAATTGTAAATTAAAAAATTCTGGGTCCGGAATATTATCTCCATCAATAAGAACAAAACGGTCTGTGTCGCTGGCGGCTGCGGCTGCTTTATGCGCCGCATCAGACCCTTTAACTCCATCAACTCTCTTTGCCCATGGCACCATGTTTTGAATCTTGATCCAAAACTCTTCTTTTTTAGGTTCGTCATAAGTTAGAAAAATACAATCTAAATCTGCTATATCAATTATTTGTTTTGTCATAAAATTCTATTTCTAAATATTCTTCGTCAAGTCCTAATGCTATTGCTGCATGTCCTTTTACCACCTGTTGCCCGTTTTTGCTTTTGTATAATTGTCTAACATTTGTGGGACTAGGATCTTTTATTTGTAATACACCGTTTATTACTCTAAGTAATTGAGTATTATTTTTATGAAATATGTCAGGGTGCTCAATTACAACATAATCTCCGTCTGGGTGACCAGACTCCCATAACCCAATTATGGAACCATCCTTGTTGTAATACAATCTATATTCTTTTTCTACAGCTTGTCGTTGGCGATCCATTTCTTCAGCCAACTCTAAACCTTTAACAAACTCCTGCCATGGATCTAAAGTACTCATACATTTCCTCTGTTGGAAAATCTTTTTCGTGATAGTGAACGGGATGATATTGATTAACATTATTAATTCTAATCATGCCACGATCAAATTCTGTAACATACATGTCCTGAAATCTAGCACTTTCAGAATAGCCATTGATTGCCGGTTTCATATGTACAAAATTTATAAAATCTAAACTAGGAACAGTACACAATTCTCTACCAATAATTTCTGCGGTTAGTGCAAAAACAACATCTGTTGTAGGATACTCATCTCTACAATTTCGTAGTGTTGCTTGCACTGTTGTCCAGTTATTAAAAATTTCTGCTGCTTGACGGTAAAAGTCTGCTGCTGTTTTGCTGTACCTAAAATACATCAGTCCGTTGTATACATCTGGTAAATTGTTATCGTCAAACAATTTCCTATAGCGTCGAGAATTTGACTCTCTCTGTAAATAATTTTTACAGCCTGTACTTAATACCACATCTCTTAATCTGAAAGCTCTCCACCAATGATCTATACTGCTGGGTAATAATAAATCACTTTCTAATTTAACCGTTTCTTTAAACGGTGTTAACCAAAATGCTTGTACTTCTAATCCATACGGTCCTGTAGTACTAGCAGGTGCTTCAATAATATAGTCAAATGCCTGTCTATGGTGTTCTTGTATTTGTTGGTTAGTTGCAGGATCTACTATTACTGCAAATGACTTGATTTGTTGCGTTGCTTTGATATTTAGTGCTTGCAAGTACGCAAGATGCAGGTAATTAACTTCTGCTGTATTGGCAGCAATAGTTAAAAATCCTTGTTGTTCTTGATGATTCATAAACTATCAATCAATGTTTGAAAATTATCACTTTGCAAATATGATTTACTCATAATGTGTATATTAGTTCTAGGCACCACATAGCTTTTAGTTTTGTCTTTAATAACCAATTGTGAGCCGCGAACCAAGATAGAATCAATAACTTGATCCACTGTCAACATACTACCTGGTATTGATTGTGTGCCGATCATATAACCGTTGAGGATATAGTCTGCAATGGCAAAAGCATAATCATTTCTGTAATTGCGTTCTCTGATGTTAAACAAACTATGATAATAACCGTAATTGTTTTGTATTCTTTTAATCAAATTAAAAAACAATTCGGCTCTAGGGGTTTTTCTAAAGGCAAATACGGTGGCCCATACAAAAGGCAAACTGTATGGACCCATTGTGTTAGGCCATTCTTGAGTCAAGGCATAACTATTCCTTTGTAGTAAATAATCCCAATCGGTATCAAATATTTTTAACAAATTATTATCTAATACCAAATAGTCTGCATCAATTACCAGAGTTTCATTATACGGACTTAATTCATAAGCTGAATATCTGTTAAAATTATTCCACTGTACAAATTTACCAGTATCAATATCGTGTCGTTTATTAAAGTTTGTTTTATCGCTTTTGGTTATTAATGTGTATGGTATCTTGAGTATCTCGCTGGCTACTTTTAGTGTTTTATTTGCAATACCTACATAATCTGTAGTATCTGTATTAGTAGCAAATGCAATTAAACCTCTAGATTTTTCTAATTTTTTTGAGTTCTTCATATTCATTGTGCCAACGATTCATTACCAATTGATAATGTTGTTGTGCTGTAACTAAAAATGTTTGTCTATCAATCTTTATTGGATTCTGGTAAGCATCCTCTAAATATATTTCATCAACCGGCCATGTCTTCACAAAAGCCATTAATTCAGGAGTAACTTTGAAAAGACCACCATTGTGTGTAATATGTAAATCCGTTTGAATTTTCTCTCTGAGAGCCTTTTTATTGATCTGAAAATCCGTTGCCAGACGGATTTCATCTACTAGATTATTGATATCTGTCATGTTTAAATGTAGAAACTGGTTAGTGTAGAGTATACACTAACCAGTTTTGATTGTAAAGAATTTTTTACGAACCCTGTCGTGTGACTGTTACTGCGCCCCAGGTATTAGCTAAATTAGTTACTTCTGGATAAGAAACGTCAACTGTTACTGTAGGTGTAACACTTAATGTATCATTCACTGACACTGCGCCAGCTCCCTGAGTTGAATTTATAGTAGCCCAAAAACTAATTATATCCCCGTTATCGTTAAACGAGCCTCGAGTACCGTTGGTTCTAACAGTAATTGTACCTGTATCAGTTGTATAACTCGCTGTAGTACTTGTTACTGATACTACTGTAACATTAGCAATAGTAAGATTATAGTAGCCAATTGTTGTATCATTAGTTCCTAATGTACCGCCTGCCCCGGTTCTTCCACTGTTTGTGTTAGCAGCAAATAAAGCTATTCCGCCCAAATTGTCAATAACTGCTTTGGCGGCCACTGATCTAGCAACTGCATCGGCTGTAGCAGTAATATTAAACTTTAACCTGCCGCCGGCGTTGAAGAAAAATCTTGCTTTATCTGGACTTTCAAACGCTACATTGGCACCAAAAGATCTTGTCAAAGTGGCCGAAGTTTCGCCTGATGTCCATGCACCATATGCGGTTAAGCTATTATGATTTACAATAGTAGCAGAATTTGATGCAAAAAGCATTCTGTCAGAATTCAAACCGTTGATTTTAACCGGTAAGCCGCCTGAATGTCCTATAATTTGTCCTGCAGTATTAGCAGTCAATCCGGATCCAGTGCCGTTGACATGAGTGTTAGCACTGTTAATAGTATTAATTAATGTTGCCCATTGTGTAGCTGTTACTGTGCTCGAAACTGAAACGTTGCTAATTGGTGTCTGACCGTATCCTCTAGAATTGGCTCCCCATGCCCACATAGCATGAAGAGTTGCTGTGTTTATTGTAGTATTAGCACCAATAAGGTTGTTATAGTCTGTAGCTTCAATTAAGCTGCCCTGTGCATAAGTCATTCTTGATTTTCCTTAACTGTTTAGCTTGACAATAGCTTCAATGATTCCTTCGCTATTGTCATATTTATCTTGAAGTGATCTGCCTATAACATTCCATGGAGTCATTTCGTTTTTTCTAGCAGCCCTAGCCAGGCCGTCCCCTGCTGATACCAATCTATCACCTTTTTTGACTTTACCTACCACTCTCACTGGAACTCTACCTTGAACTGCCACAGGAGGATGAGTAGTGTCTGATCCGGCTCCAGAATTCATCAAATAAGCTGCTTTGGTGCTAATAACACCAAAAACATCTTCACTTAAATCTTCTTTGACTTGGGTAATTTCAGCTGGTCCGCCTAATGCTACAACTGTGCCTGGCATATATGGTTTGTCTGCTTCAAATCTTTCTGCCAAGTCAGCATATTTGGCCTGTATCGAAACACCGTAAATGTTATCCCACCATGCCGTGGTTGATCCTAAATTATATGTTAAATTTGCACTCGGAACAATATTGGCAGCAAATGTGCTTGTACCAGTTCCGCCGCCGCCTAATTGTTGATCCACGTATGCTTTTGTAGCAAATGATAAACTTGACGAAGCAGCCGACGGCGAAGCATAGGCCTCGGCTAAGCCACTTACTGCATTGCCTCTAAAAAACTTAGCGGTACTTCCAACTGTGTTAACCAAACTAATAACAACATTACCACCTTGTGTGACGTTTCTTATTAAAAGATCGTCTGGGTTGTCACCGCCGATGGTAATTCTACCGTCTTGGCTTGCACCTAATGTTAAACCAGAATCATTTAATAATGTTAATGCTCCTGATATTTGCCCGGTCTCGTCATTTCTTAAAAAACTTGTTGAAGCAACTACACCATTGCCTCTAAATAAACCAAGTGCCGACGTGGCATTGCCATTGAAAGATTGTGTGTAAGTAGAATTTAAATTAATACCTGGATTGATTGTTGTGAACCCAGTTATGGTAGTGGTTAAAGGAGTGGTTTCTTTGCTCCAAATACCAACCAAATTGTTGTCAATAAAAAACTTTAAAACAACATAAGTACCAGCTGGAGAAGTAGCTGTGATAGTATCCGGAATAGCTCCAGTGTTACCTGTGCTTGTAGTAGCTGCAGGCCCTACCGTAGTCCATCCAGTACCATTGTATATTTTTAATTGTGCGTTAGTAGAATCCCACCACTGATCACCTGTGATAGGAGTTAAAGAATAACTACCACCAGTTAAAATAGTAGCCAATGGCTTCCATGGAGTTGGACTGGTTGTCCTTGTAGCTGCTGTGTTTAACTTAATTTGCTTGGTGCTTGTGTCCCACCAAAGCTGTCCAGGTAGCGGGCCAGTGGGCGCACTTGATTTGGCAAAATTTTCTATGATTCTAACCATATTTTGATTTAAAAATTCGCCATAGCCTGGGTAGTTTTTACCAACTAAAGTAATGCTTGTGTTAGATGTGTCTAAAGTACCGTCGGTTAAACCACCCGAAATAAGTGCATCACCGTTAGATAATCTTATGTTGTAAGCCATTTTTGTATTTTCTCCAATACTCTTATTTATATATAAACTGCTATGTTTCCTATGCCTTCATAATAAAAGCCAACGCATAATACGGTGGTAAATTAGCATTTATTCCTGTAACTCCTGCTATAGAAGTAGTTCCTGATAAAGTTGCAGTGAATGTATGAGTGTGCCCACTTACTCCTGCTGTTTCGTCACCTAGATTACCGCCAGTGGCATCGTTGTCATTTTGACCAACTGCTCTGTTTAATGTAACTCTTCTACCGGCTGGGTTAGCCGCTGCTTGTAAAACTCCACCGTGTGAGTGAGCTCCTGCACTAGAAGTTGATCCAGTTACAGTTGTAGAAGTTAAATTGTGCGAGTGCTCAACTACCACTGCATTTGCACTACCGCCAGTGTTTCCCGGGCTATATGTAGAGCCTGCTCCAACAATAAATTTACTCCGTAAATCTGGAGTACCGTTTGATCCATTACACAAGTACCAACCAGACGGAATCGAAGCTACGCTGCCAGACCACATCATTATTATTCCTGCGGGCAAAACACTGTTGATTTTATTCGTCACAAAAGCTGTTGTAGCTAATTGGGTATTAGCTGTTGTGTTAGCCGCAGTTGGTGCAGTAGGCACCCCGGTGAATATAGGACTAGCTTTTGGTGCATAAGGATTAAAATCAATGTCAGCCAAAGCACTTGTAACAAAAGCCGTTGTTGCTAATTGAGTGTTGTTTGTACCAGGGGCAGCAGTAGGAGCAGCAGGTATACCAGTAAACGTAGGATTAAGTTTAGGCGCATAATTTGTAGCCAAATTGTTAGCAATGGATGCGGTGTTGGCAAGTATTTGATTTCGTAGACCTGTATTAGCTTCAAAAACAAAAGCAGTGGTTGCAAGTTGAGTTGTATTTGTTCCCGGACTAGCAGTGGGCGCAGCAGGGACACCTGTGAACGTAGGGCTTGCTATATTTGCGTATGGCGATAAATCTATTGCCGGTATATCATTTATTGCAGATGTTACAAATTCTGTAGTAGCAATTTGTGTAGTGTTAGTGCCTGGAGCAGCGGTAGGTGCAGCCGGAATACCTGTAAATGTAGGATCAGCAATAGTTGCTACTTCTGTAATATCAGGTGCACCTGGAACATCAACCGGAGTTAAGAAAGTTTCAATTCTATTTTTAATATTACTAATTTGAACATTGGCAGCAGTAATGTTAGATCTTAGTTTACCAATTTCAACGTTGGCTGCTGTAATAGCATTGGCTTGCAAACTAAATGTAATATTAGCATAAGTTCCTAACTGTGAAACTAAATCTTCTGTGACATCAATTGCATTGTCTACGTAGATTTTTGTTGCAACTCCAAAGTTTGCTGTAGCGTTTCCATTTACCTCAACTAATCCGTTAGTACCGTTTATTAAAAGTGATCTTGTCAATGATCCTGCTACATTAGAGTATAAACTAATGTTTGCGTTGCTTTTGAAATTTGTTATATCTACGGAATCAGTATTTGAGAGATTAGAAATACGAAAATCGCTGTTAGCACCTACAAACAAATTACCTGTTAATAAAATGTTGGCGTCTATATAACTGCCTACGGTTTGCCAACTGTTGTCGGTAGTATAAGCTTTTAAATTGTTTGTGGCTGTGTCAAACCAAAGTTGACCTTTTATAGGAAAAGGTGGAGGACTATCTAATGCAAAATTTTCTAATAGATGTAGAAAATTTTCATTTTGATCTTCGCCATACGTTTGTGCTAATCGTCCTATTAAAGTTAGACTAGTGCTTATTCTATCTTTAGTGCCATCTAATACTAATATTGATGTACCGTCGGTCTTAGTTACATAATAAGACATCCTTTGTTATCCTATCGTACTTAAATTAGTTAGAGTTTGTATTCTAACTGTGTAATCAATTTGAATTAACCTATTCAAGGATTTTTGTACAGGATGAAAAACTACATGAGTTAAAAGTTTGCCAGTTGTAGTCAAACCTGAACTTCCATCTGTACTCCTTGCCTTTAAACCTAGTTCATCAAAAGTAAAAGTGTTGTTTAAATTTGTAGAGTTATCAAAAGCTGCTTGACCAGAAGGTTCTCCATAGTCTAGCAAGCAAGAAATAACAAGATCGGAGTATACTCGCCCGGGAGTATGCCTAATTTCTATTTTATTTCTCACTGGGTCGGGATTCAGTGCGCTTGTGTTGTCAATAATCTTAGCAAATGTTGGATTATAAAGATTAGCATTACTGGTGTTTGTGTTGGCAGGTAGATAATTAATTATGCCTGTAGGGTCGATACTTGTTCCACCATTTCCAAAATGCATCTCGTAAATGTAACTTTGCCCTTTATTTGCTAGACTATAAGCAATAGCTTCTGATATGTTTTCGTAATGAATAGCATTTCTTTTATCTATAAAAATCTCTCCAGATTCTGGATCAAAAATTTTGATATGGCCTTGCACATGTATGCCGCTTACATCATTTGGTTTAGGCTGCTCTGCTATTTCAATGTCTTTAATTTCATCCATATTTTTATCCATATCATTATTTATCTGTGGTGTTATCATGGTATGTAACTAGGCTCCTGTCTAATAAATTGTGCCATGGACGTAGTGCTTCCTTCTATTCCTAGTCCGGTCCCGTAATCTACAATTAAATTACTACGTAAAACTGGAGTATTGATACTGCTTGTAGTAACATTACCATTTGAAAATATTGTGCCCAATGGAGTAATTGACGTAATGTTAGCGTTTGCATAGGTAATTCCATTTATGACACTGACGAGATTTACTCTAGTTCCTACATTACCTGCTGTTAACAGTGTGCTACCTTCTAATAGATCAACTACAATTACATTAGAAGTAATAACATCTTTAGCTATTTTTGTTATAAGGGCTGTTTGTTGTTTACCCCCAATATAAATTACATTGGAACTTGCCTCAAAATTTATATTTGGGGTAATACTCACAACATTTCCAGAAGTTACATTGGCTAAAATATAACCAACTGCCACATTTGGACTTTGAGAAATAGTATTTCCAGCAACTGAAGTTACGTTAGAACTCAGATATAAACTATAACTTTGTGCATTGCCGCCTAATACTCTAGCATTGCCTGTGTTGCCTACAAATTGAGTAACAAAGTCTCCAATACTCACAGTTACCGGTGACGAAAGAGTAATTTTGTAACTTACGTTACCTGCAGCAGTCGCATTTCCTGAAGTAAAGATATTAGAAGCAGTGTTTGCAAAATAATTGGTCAAAGGTACAACTTCTATTAAACTTGAATCTGCAACCTTAGAGTTAGCCTGGTGTACACTTGGTAAACTTGTTCCATCCACTCCGCGTCTCAACTGCGTGATCGTATTTGCATATACTGCTTCTACATTTGCACTGTTAATGTAAGAATTGGCATTAGCAAATACATTGGCCATGACATGATATATCTGTGTAAGTGGTGCAGCAGGAGTGCCAGACGTTGACAATCCTACCAGAGTATTTGCGTTACCAGTAACTATAATTTCAATCGTTACATCATTGGTAGAGAATGTACCACCAACTAAATTACCATAAACTGTAAACACGTTTCCTATACTAATATTAGTGGTTGTTGAAATTAGATTACTACTAACTGTGTACGTTGAAGCATACTTTGTCACATCAAAGTAAACTCCACTAACGTTGCTACTGATGTTACTGTAAAGTGTACCTATGTCGGCCGTGATTAACGTGCCCTTTGCAAACGTTGTATTGGCGGACCATGGTGTTGCAGTTGCAAGTTTAGCATCATCATACTTTTGATAGTAATGTATTTTTTCGCCATTGATAAAAACTATGCCAGGCAATGCTTCTGATTGGTTAGGTGTTGGTAACACACTTGCATCATTTACGTAAATTGCCGTGTTTGAACTGTACAAATCTCGTGCAAGTGTTGTTGTACTATTCGCGCTGATCCTAGTAATAGAAACATTAGATGACGGAACATTGGGGAACAGAACATTGTAATCATGCATAGGATGGAATATTCTAAATCCGTAAGTGGCAGTGTTGCCAACTGTATTACTAAATACTCGCATTTCTAAGGTATCATACATCCTTCCCGGAATTAGCTCTTCAGGAGCATGACTGCTAAATTGATCAACGTATTGTCCTCCAACCAGATTGATATCTTCTGGTCTAGTTCCTAACTCTGTGTCTAAGAATGTACTGTAAACATTGGCATCTAAATAATCAAATAAATTTAAATCAGACAGTTTTACATTTACATTTCCACCAACAGCTTCCGAAATTACATAATTAGTTGTTGCAACACCATCTATTATGATAGGATAGCTAGCGCCACCTTCGAATTCTCTGTTAGTATAAACTATATCGATAACACTGGTATTGATTGCATCTTGTAATACATACGCATTCGCTGTAGAATTTGATTGTGTTATTACATTGCCAGCATACACAGTGACACTTGAATTCAAATATAATTTATTTGTAGTTTCAATTTGGCCGCCTGTGAGCATCATTGAATCTCTAGAAACACTAACAATATTAAATGTACCGTTGTTGACAAAATCAAAAGGTACAAGAGCCTCTATAAGTATTGGCTGATCAATTTGAAATCCTAAATTTTCAAAGTTTACAGCAAGAACATTTCCGCTGGTAATTTTTAGTCCTGTTGTATTAAATGACAACACATTACTTGTAATAGTAAAAGTGTTTGCTCTAAATTCAGGACCAATTACACGTAGTGCTGGGTAGCTTGTTCCGTATATTAATTCTTGTAAATTAGTATTAGGAAATGCTGTGTTAATAGTAAAGTCGTTGGAAGGATTATAGTATGCGGTTATCCTATCAACTGCTCTAAGCAATACATTAGATGAACTTAATTTTGTATATCTAGTAAAATCAAAAATTTCTTCGGCTGTAGGCGCTGCATTTGAAACAACAAATGCTTCATTGTTGTAAACAACAATATTACCACTAGACACCCAAATATTACTTCCTGAACCACTTATTACTGTATTTGAAAATGTTGATGTGTTACTCCACTGTACAATGTCAGACACATAATCAATTCTATCAAACTTAATATTTGAAGTAACACTTCTAACCAGATTATAACTTAATAAGTTGTTATTAACATTAAATTCATTTTTTAGGATTGGATAGATACTTGCGCCAACTCCAACGCCATTTATTGTTATAGTAGGAGTAGAAGTAAATCCAGATCCAGGATTAATTACTTGAACACCTGTAAGTTTACCAGTGGATGGATTAATAGTTGTTATTGCAGATGCACCTGTACCTCCACCTCCATTTATTTCTACATTAGGGGCAATGGTGTAATTTAATCCCACATTACCGATGATATAATCTACAATTTTGTACTTGTAGTTTTCATACCAGTCGTCGTAGGTGTTAGTTGTTAATAAACTTTGATCTGCTGCTAATGTTACATCCGGAGATCTATACACCGACGAATTTGAATCATAAAATGGTTGTAAATCAAAGTCGGTCCAATCCCCAGTTGCAGTATCTATAGAATCGTATACAGGTACATATTCACGTAATTTTGTTCTATAAGGTTTGATTTCATTTATATAACTTTCATAAAAAGTTTGGTCGTCTTTTACAAAATTAGGAAACTGTTCTAATAATCTTAAATTATGACTAATATCAATGAAACTTGTTTTGAAAATCCAGTCTGGAGCTATTTGTTCAGAATGTAAAAAGTTAACTACAGTAAAGAATAAATTATTAAATTCTACAGCTAAATCTCCAATTAATATTTCGTCAACAATACTATCGAAGATCTTGCTCATTTCCAAACCAGCTTGTGGGTCAAATTTATCAATATCAAATACCAATGAATCAAACCCAGACCCTAACGTAGAGTCATATATTGACGGTGAAAATTCAATGGTTGCATTTTGGGCAGCTATCAAAGTCAGCGTTAGATCATCATTTACTTCGTAAATTAGCCATTGGCCATTGCCATTGTCATTTACTTTGATGTAATCGCCATTTGAATATG
>Ga0255172_1000197_pt1 | contig 23036 bp, 20 predicted proteins | sample Atl_Yuk_RepC_8d_FD_189952 | JGI IMG/M metagenome (GOLD analysis project Ga0255172, IMG submission 189952) | Freshwater microbial communities from Altamaha River, Georgia, United States - Atl_Yuk_RepC_8d | ecosystem: Environmental > Aquatic > Freshwater > River | place: USA: Georgia | collected... | reverse complement strand
TGATGGCGTGAGTGCCGCGGAAACGGGTGCAGAAGCGCAAGCGGTGGGTGCAGAAACATCGCAAAGTACAGAAACCCCTGCGGGCGACAGTGCGGTTGCGACGAAAAAAGTGGTATCGAACAAACTGCAGTGGTTTGAGTACGTGGAAGGCTATAACAAGGCCAAGGCGGAAGACAAGATTTTGTTGGTGGATGCTTATACGGATTGGTGTGGTTGGTGCAAAGTGATGGATCGGGAAACCTATACCAATGCCGATGTGATTGCTGCGTTGAACCAAGATTTTGTCTGTGTGAAATTCAATCCAGAAGTGGAGATGACACACAGTTTTGGAAAGTATAATTTGAAGAGCAACGAGCTCTTGTATTGGTTGGCCAACGGTCAGCCCGGGGGATATCCCACCAGTTATTTTGTGTTTCATCCAGCCAAAAACGACGAGCGGGCTTCACAGGCAGGATATTTGCCCCCGGATCAATTTTTGAAGTTGTTGGCGGAGGTGAAGAAGCGACATTAATCCTTTATGGCTAGAAAAGTAAAAGAGTTTCGATTGTTCGAGAAACTGACCATTGAATCGGCTGGGGCCGAAGGTCATTGTATTGCCCGTCACGACGGACAGGTAATTTTTGTGAAGTATGCTGCGCCGGGCGATGTGGTGGACGTGCAAATCGTGAAGAAAAAAAAGAACTTCATGGAAGGCAAAATCATCAAGTTTCATGAAAAATCGTCGTTGCGGGTGGATCCTGCGTGTCCGTATTTTGGCACGTGTGGCGGCTGTAAATGGCAGCATTTGGGCTATGCGGATCAGTTGGCATTCAAGCAGCAGCAGGTGGTGGATGCGATGGAGCGAATTGGCAAGGTGGAGGGGTTTGAGGTGATGCCGATTTTGGGTAGTGGACAGGTTTACGGGTATCGCAACAAGCTGGAACTGACGTTTGCCGATCGCAGTTGGGTGACGGTAATGCCTGCCGAGGGCGAGCCATTTCCAACGGCGTTGGGGTTTCATATGCCGGGAAAATTCGACAAGGTATTGGACATTGAGGCATGTCATTTGATGCCCGATTACGTGAATTTGATTCAGCGCGGGGTCAAGGGGTATTGCGAGGCGAATGGAATAGACTTTTTCAACGTGATTAAGCAGGAAGGGCAGATGCGCAACATCATGTTCCGATGCAACCGCGATGGCGAGTGGATGGTTTTGGTATCGTTTCACGAAGAGCGCGCAGAGAATGCGGGGCTGATGCAGTACATCGCCGATACCTTTGATAAAATTGTGTGTTTGGTATACGTGATCAATCCCAAGCGGAACGATACCTTGCAGGATTTGGAGGTGCAGTTGTTTGCGGGCAAGCCCTATTTAACGGAGCGATTGGGCAACAGAACGTATAAGGTGAGGCCGCAGAGTTTCTTTCAGACGAATACGTTGCAGGCCGAGAATTTGTATGAAATCACCAAGGATTTTGCCGGGTTAACGGGCGATGAGTTGGTGTATGATTTGTATACGGGAACAGGCAGCATTGCGTTGTTTGTGGCCGATCAGGCAAGGGAAGTTGTGGGGATTGAGTACGTGGAAGAGGCGATCAAGGATGCCAAGGACAACATGTTGTTGAATGGGGTGGAGAACTGCAAATTTTACGCCGGCGATATGAAGGATATTTTGACGGCAGAGTTCATTGCGGAGCACGGAAGACCCGATGTGGTAATCACAGATCCTCCGCGCGATGGCATGCATCCGAGTGTGGTAGATCGATTGCTGGAGGCCAGACCCAAGCGCATTGTTTACGTAAGTTGCAATCCAGCGACCCAGGCCCGCGATGCCGCGTTGTTGGATGCGGCGTATCGTTTGGTGAAGGTTCAGCCTGTGGACATGTTCCCACACACCCATCACGTGGAGAATGTGGGTTTATGGGAGTTGCGGGATTAAAACAAATCGATGAATTGAAAGCCGTTTTTCAGTCTTTCTTTGCCTAATTTTTGATATTCTACCAAAGCCCAAAGGACCAATTCTTTGAGGAATAGTTTGTCGGTCTGGGGAAAATCGGGCTGATAGCGGTTTAACAAAAATTCCAATGGCTCGATGTTGTTGAGTGTTTCGGCGTATTCGGTTGAATCCGATTCATCATACAGAACAACGCCCCCTTCGGCGAAAACAGTTTCCATGATGCTGGTATACGGACCGATTTCGGATTGTTTGGAAAGTTTTTCGATTTTGGGGAATCGGGTGGAAAACGCTTCTTTGATGGCAGCACCGATCAATTCTTCGGCCACGAAGGCAGCCCCTTCTTGTTCACCCTCATAGACCAATTCCACTTTGCCGGTGATGGCTGGGATTGTTCCCATGAAATCGGATACACGGAGGGTGGTTTTCGTCTCTTTATTGAGGAGGGCACGACGTTCGGCGGTGCTGATGAGGTTCTCCAACATAGAAATGCTCATGCGGGCACTGACGCCACTTTTTTGGTCGATATAATCGCTTTTCCGTGCTTCAAAAACGATTTGTTCTATCAGGTCATAGGCCAAATCGGGCACATATACCCGGCTCGATTGCGCTGCGTTGATGCGTGCTTCTTGGGCGGATATTTTTCGGGCAATGGCGATGGTTTCAGGGTAGTGGGTTAATATTTGTGATCCGATTCGATCTTTCAGTGGGGTAACGATGCTGCCGCGGTTGGTGTAATCTTCAGGATTGGCCGTGAATACAAACTGAACATCTAGGGGTAAACGAATTTTAAAGCCCCTGATTTGCACATCGCCCTCTTGAAGGATGTTGAACAAGGCCACTTGGTTTCGCGCTTGTAAATCGGGGATTTCGTTAATCACAAAAATGCAGCGGTTGGCCCGGGGAATCATCCCAAAGTGAATCACGCGGTCATCAGCGTAAGAGAGTTTGAGATGGGCGGCTTTGATGGGGTCAATATCGCCAATGAGATCGGCGATGGTTACATCTGGGGTGGCCAATTTTTCTGAAAATCGGTTTGAGCGGTGCAGCCATGTGATGGGGGTATCATCGCCTTTTTCGGCAATCAAATCAATGGCATAGCGCGATAATGGCGCGAGGGGGTCGTCGTTAATTTCAGAACCCGCAACCACGGGAATATATTCATCGAGGAGTTGAACCATCATCCGCGCGAGTCGGGTTTTTGCCTGTCCCCTCAATCCCAATAAATTGATATTATGTCGGGATAGGATAGCTCTTTCCAATTCCGGAATGACAGAATTTTCAAAGCCATGAACGCCTTCAAATACGGTGGTTCCGGCTTCTAGGTATTGAATGAGGTTGTTGCGAAGTTCATCTTTGATAGACTGACTTTGGTATCCTGAGGATTTGAGTTCACCTAAATTTGTTATCATGTTATTTCAGTCTTTTTTTTCTGTTTGATTCGTAATCTTGGAAGATCATTTCTCCCAGTCCTTGCAGCCCGGTGTAGAAGGCTTTGCCCTGATTTGCCTCAGTAAAAGTATCCACGAACTGCTGTAAATAGGGGTCTCTGGCGATCATGAACGTAGTGATGGGAATGTGGAGTTTTCGGGCTTGGGCGGCTTGGGTGTAGCACTTTTCGGTGATGTAGGCATCCAAACCATTGCTGTTTTTGTAATAGGACCCATCTTTTTCACGAACGCAGCTGGGTTTGCCATCGGTGATCATGAAGATTTGCTTGTTGGTGTTTCGCTTTCTCCGCAAGATGTCCATCGCCAATTGCAGTCCGGCCACCGTATTGGTATGAAACGGTCCCACTGTTAAATAGGGAATGTCTTTGATGGGGATTCGCCAGGCATCGTTGCCAAAAACAAGTATATCGATGGTGTCTTTGGGGTATCGCGTGGTGATGAGTTCGGTCAGGGCCATGGCCACTTTTTTGGCGGGGGTAATGCGATCTTCACCGTATAGAATCATGGAATGGCTGATGTCGATCATCAAAACCGTACTCATTTGGGATTTGTATTGGGTGTCTTCTACCACCAAATCGTCTTCGGTGAGCTGGAAAGCTTGCGCACCATTGTTGATTTGCGCATTTTTTAGGCTTTCGGTGAGCGAGATTTTTTCAATGCCATCACCAAATTGATAATGTCGGAATTCACCCGTCAGCTCATCGCCCTGTCCGGTGGCCTTGCTTTTGTGGTTGCCGCTTCCATTTTTACGGATATCTCCGAAAATTTGGTCCAAGGCCGACTGCCTAATGGCTCTTTCGATTTTAGCCGTTAGGGCGATGCCTTTTTCGCCATTGGGGTCAACATCGTCTTTGATATACCCTTTTGCTTTGAGGTCTTCAATAAAATCATCGATGGTGTAGTGCTCATCGGTGAGTACATATTCTTTATCGAGCTCCCGCAACCAGTCTATGGCTTCGTCGAAGTCGCCCGAGGTATGCACGATGAGTTCTTTGAAAATATCGAACAGTTTGTCAAAAGGTGAAATGGCTTTGGGTTCAAATTCTTTGAAGTAAAAACCGCTCTTTCCTGATGATGTGATCACGATATACTAAACGATGAAAGTTGCACAATTGTTCATGAAGGTGCCGAAAAACCCTAGGTTTATCGCTTCAGATAAATATTCTTGGTGAGCTTGGGGCGATGACCGTCGTTGTAGTTGAAGACGATGAAGTAAACGCCCTCGGGAAGTAGTTCTGCGGGTTCATTGTTTTGGCTTTGGCCCGATGCGTGATTGCGGCCGTCCCACGCGATGTTTTGTTGGGCATTGGACTCAAAGACCACCTGTCCCCAGCGATTAAAAATCACCCATGATGCTTTTGGGAAGGCCAAGAGTCCGGGTATCACCAATGAGTCGTTGACACCATCTCCGTTGGGGGAAATGCCTTCCGGGATTTGGATTTCGGCTTCGGGTTTGATGGGCAGATTGAGACAAAGCGTGTCATCGCAACCAAAGGAATCCCTCACCACCAAGCAAACCTTGTAGCTGATCCATAGAAATGATTTGACATAACTGTGCGTGGGACTTTGTGTGTTGCTGCTGTTTAGGTCCCCAAAATCCCAGATCCATTGCTTGGCGTTGGTGGTTTTGCCGATGAATTTGAGCGTTGGAAACTGCGAAGAGTCAATGGAAAAATCGGATTTTATGTTGTGGCTGATGACGGATAACTCAAACACCGAATCGCAGCCGGTGAAGGCCGATAGCGTATCGCGGAGCGATAGTGGCAATGGGTATTTTTTGTTTCGGTAGGCAAAGGAATCGGTGTTGCAGAGGCTGAGTTGCTGCGATACAAATTGGGGCGAATTGACGGTCAACTGAAGGTTGATCAGCGAATCACAGCCGTTGGTACGGGTGGTTTTGATTTGGTAGTTGCCAGTGGCAAAAAACGGCAAGTTGTTGAATCGAAGGGTATCGCCCAAACAAATGGCCGACTTGATAGAAATGGTGGTGTCGGTAAGTACGGTCAGGCTCGTATTGACAATGGAATCACAGCCTCGGAAATTGGTGAAGGTATCGGTGTAAGAGCCAGAAATCCGGTAGGCCCGAGTGCCAACCGAGAAACTATCGCCCCGACAGATTTTCGGATACAAAAAGGTGAACGAGCGTGGCTTGAAAGTGAGCTTGTACTGAATGAGGGAATCGCAGCCGAATTGGTTTTTGAGGGAGTCGGTGAAGGTGGTATCGCGGTGATGCGAGAATCTGTTGTGGATCCAGGTATCGGCGGCACAGAATTGCAGCGACTGGGGGATGAAATTTTTTGGGTTGGACTGAAGTTGATACCGAGTAAAGGCCCCGTTACAATGAAAATTGCGCTGGATTTTCACGGTGTATTGCTGTCCGGCGGTGGGGTTAAACAGGGTATCTGAAAAGTGGTTGAGCGAATCGACTTGCTTTACGATTTGTTGGGTTTTGTTATCGGTCCACACGAATGAATACTTGGAGGCTGAATCGCATCGGGGCAAGGTAACAAAGAGAAAATCATCGCAGGTTACGGGGCCGTTGGAGTTGAATAACAGGGTGGAATCGATGCTGACGTAGGGGTTGGCGATTTTGGCTATTAAACTATCCCCGGTAACTATGAGCGTATTGCTGTTGATGTCAAATTTCACATCTTGAATGCGACGGCGAGATTTGGAGATGAGAACTATTTCAGGTTGCGGAGTGAACTTTTTTCCGTCAAAATAAAAGACTTTTATGTTGCTTGAATCGCAGCCAACAAACACGTGATTGCTATAGTCTACAGCGATACCTGATTGCTGGTGTTGGGTATCGCAGAGGTTATTGAAAGTATCGATGAGTAGACCATTGACCGCATTAAAAGCGTATAAATTCTTTCCTTCGTAAACAAATACATACTTGTTGTTTGCTGCGGTTGCGTTGATGCTTCTCAAAGGATAATATTGAGTTTTGATGTTGGCATTGCCGAATTTTATTCGATCTCGCCAATTGGTAAGTACTACACCTTGGGTAATTCTGTTGGCATCGAATGCTAAAAATGAATCCAAAAATGGGGTAGACCACAAATGTGTATCTTGAGCTCGGTTTAATCTCTGAATACAGGTTTGATTGATTACTATCGTTTGAATTTCATTTCTGCCATACAAAATGAATCTTTCACCTTTCGGATTTTGTGTCGCACTGTTGATTTCGTGTTGGTCTCCTGGCCTGAGCCATCTGTTTGGATGATTAAAATTGATTATCCCCGTATCCGCAAAGTTCATGATGATTTCTTCGCTGCCTTTTGAATCAGACCCAAAGGCCGAAAAATTATTGTCGGTGCAATTGCATATTAATTTATCAATCCTAAAGCCGGTGTTGTATGGGCCTCCTAAAATTTTGGATTTTGTGGGAAGAATAAACTGATCAAAATTCCCATTTGAATCCAGTCGAATCATTTTATTTCCGCCAAAAGGATTGTAGTCTTGAGAGATGTAAATAGACTTTTGAATCGGTTCAACCAAAAAATTGCCGGCGCCGAAATATTGCGAGTTGGTATACCATTGAAGACTGTCAATCTTGCCCAAAAAAACCCAAATGGTCTTTCCTGAGGGATCAAACTTTGCAATTTTGAAAAGGTTGTGCTTACCCGAGAGATTGTATTTACTTTCCCAACCGCAACCTCCATAAACATATGAGTTGCCGTCATTGTCATAATCGACGTTAATTCCTGTGTTTCGATACAAGGGCGATTTTACGTAAACAGCGGTGTCAAGTTCTGAAATGACATGAACCCAGGGGTCAATGATGTATGGTTTTCCGGGTTGGTATTTGGAGATTTTGGGTGAAATTTCGGAGTTGTTATGAGAAAAATAGAGTGTTTGTTTTATGGCATCGCTATCGAATAAAATCCATTGGTTTTGCTTTAAGGTAAACGTCGCACATTTTAGGATAATGGTTGAGTCTGTTTGCCATTGGATTGGCTTTGCGCCTTTAATTTCCCAACTTATGTCGTTCAAATTTGACCCTTGCCTCAAGACAAATGAGTATTTGAATCCGGAGGCTATTTCTGGGTGTACTTCATATCTTAGATCGATGTTGTGGTAGAGATTTTGGATGGTAATGGATGCGTACCCATATGCGTTCAACTTGGCCAGACCATAGCTAAAATAATGTAGGGTTTTACGTTCTACGATGATCGTTGCATTGGGGTTAGTGTTTTTGAAAATTTGCGATATTTGATTGTCTCCTGCTATACACGAAAAACCATTTTTAAATAGTTGGATGTCACAATCTTTGTCATTCAATTCAAAATCTGGCGCAGAGTCAAATTCACTATTGTAATGGAATTGCCCTTTGTTTTCAATGAAATAATGCAGCGGGAAGGGATTGGTATTAACAAATGGGGTTTGGGCAGACAGCTGTGGACTGCATAAGATGAGAGAGACCAAGATATTGAATCTCATCTTACCGAAAGAGTATATCTGCCGCATTCGCGGCAAATTAATGAATAAGATTTGAAATCAGTCAACCAACCAATTACGCAAAACACGCCGCAACAATCTCGGCTTGTTCTTTGTCGTAGATTTTCTTGTAGCCCGTAGCGGGTGATGCACTGCTCTTTCTGCCGATGTATCGCAAAGCCGATGGGAAATCGTAGCGAGCCAAATGCAACCAAGTACCCTGGTTTTTGGGTTCCTCTTGTGCCCAGCAGAATTCGGCGCCTTTGTACTGCTCGAAAATCTCAGCCAACTTCCACTCTGGCAATGGATACAACTGTTCGATGCGCACAACCGCCACATCGCTGTGGTTGCCCGCTTCCTTGCCAGCCAAAATATCGTAGTAGATTTTACCGGTGCAGAAAACCACTCTGCGCACCTTTTTCGCCACTTGGGTGTCGTTGATTACCTCTTGGAATTCGCCCTCGCTGAGGTCTTTCATCGTGCTTACGCACTTGGGGTGACGCAACAAGCTCTTGGGACTCATGATGACCATAGGAACTTGGAAGTCACGCTTCAATTGGCGACGCATCGCATGGAACAAACTACCCGGGGTAGAGCAGTTCAACACTTGCATGTTGGAACCGGCGCACAGCTGCAGGTAGCGCTCCAAACGTGCACTGGAATGCTCAGGACCTTGGCCTTCTTGTCCGTGCGGCAACAACATCACCAAGCCGCTAAACTTGCCCCATTTGGCTTCGGCACTGGCGATGAATTGGTCGATGATGATCTGTGCACCGTTCGAGAAATCGCCGAACTGGGCCTCCCAAATGGTTAATCCGTTGGGGGTGCTCGTGCTGTATCCGTATTCGTAACCCAAGGCCGCGTATTCGCTCAGCAAAGAGTTGAAAATGCTCAATTTGGCCTGGTTTTCAGTGAGGTTGTTCAACGGCGCATACTCTTGCTCGCTGTCTTCCTTTTTGATGACTGCATGTCGGTGCGAGAAAGTTCCACGCTCCACATCCTGACCCACCAAACGCACGGGGTGACCTTCGGACAACAGGGTGGCATAGGCCAACAATTCGCCCATGGCCCAATCGAAGGTGCCGTTCTCAACCATTTTTGCGCGATCGGCGAACAGGTTTTGTACTTTTTTGATGGGCAAGTTGTCTTCGGGAATGTGTGCCAATTTTTTGCCCAATGTTTGCAGGGTTTTTAGATCAACGCCTGTTTTTACTGGGTTTTGGAAATCTTTGGGTTTGGCGTGGTGGTACCCTTCCCAGGTATTTTTTACATCGGATGTTTTGGGTTTGAAATCGCCTTTGGCTTCTTCAAATTTGGCTTGCAACTGGGCGCGGAAATCGGCTTCCATCTCTTGGGCCAACGCCGCATCGATATCGCCGCGTTCCATGAGTTTTTGCTTGTAAATCTCTCTGGGGTTGGGGTGTTTATCGATCAGCTTGTACATCAATGGCTGGGTAAAACGGGGCTCATCACCTTCGTTGTGACCGTATTTGCGGTAACCCAACAAATCAATGAAAATATCTTGGTTGAACTCGAGGCGATAGGCCATGGCCAATTTCACGGCATGTACCACGGCTTCTACATCGTCTGCATTTACGTGCAACACGGGGCAAAGGGTTACTTTGGCCACATCGGTACAATAGGTAGACGTTCTGGCGTCGAGGTAATTGGTGGTAAAACCAATTTGGTTGTTGGTAACCACGTGAATGGTTCCGCCCACGTAATAGCCTTCCAAGCCACTCATCTGCACCACTTCGTACATGATGCCTTGACCGGCAATCGCGGCATCGCCATGGATCAAGATCGGACAGATTTTGGTGACATCGCCCTGGTATTTACTATCGAGTTTGGCGCGAACGAGGCCTTTCACCACGGGGTTCACCGCCTCGAGGTGTGAGGGGTTGTCGGCCAAACGCAAATGTACTTTTCGGCCGCTGGCGGTATCGATATCGGTGCTGTAACCCAGGTGGTATTTTACATCGCCTTCAAAATCTTCGAAGCCTTCTTCGGTTTCATTTTGGAAGACTTTGCCTTCGAATTCGCCAAAAATTTGGCTGTAGGTTTTGTTGAAGATGTTGGCCAATACATTCAAGCGACCGCGGTGCGCCATCCCCATCACAAACTCTTCCACGCCGAGACCGGCACCGTATTGAACCACGGCATCCAAGGCGGGCACCAAGCACTCCAATCCTTCCAAGGAGAAGCGCTTTTGACCGATGTATTTGGTGTGCAAGAAGTTCTCAAACACGGTGGCTTGGTTCAATTTCTTGAGGAAGTGACGTTTTTCGTCGGTATTGAGGTTGGGAATATTCTTGGTTTGCTCGAAACGACTTTGCAACCACTCGCGGCGTTTGGGGTCGCGGATGTAGCTGAATTCGCAGCCGATGCTTTGGCAATAGGTTTCTTCAAGCAGGGCGATGATGTCTTTGAGTTTGGCAGGACCCATGCCCACTTCATGACCAGCGTTGAAGGTTTTTTCCAAATCGGCGGTTTCGAGACCAAAGTTTTGGATGTCGAGGGTGGGGGTATACTGCCTGCGCTGACGCAAGGGGTTGGTTTTTGAGAAGAGGTGTCCACGCTGTCTGTACCCTTGGATGAGGTTCATGACATGGATTTCTTTGAGGGCATCTTCGCTGATGGCGCTGCCGGATTCAAATTTCTGGGTGCCCAAATCGAAGCCTTCGAAGAACTTTCTCCAGCCAAAATCCACGCTTTCGGCATTGGCTTGGTACTGTTGGTAGAGGTTGTCGATGGCTACGGGATCGGCATTGGTCAAGAAAGAAGTATCTGGAGCGCTCATAATCAAACGCAAATTTACCCAAAATGGGTGAGGTATAAAAATCGCGTAGCGAAGTGTTTAGAAGGGGGTGGCGATGCCGGTGGCAGTGGCTTGGGTCATCGGCCAAATTTGTGCAAGTGCCCACATCAAAATGCAGCCAAACAGGAAGGCATCGAAGCGATCCAAAGCACCGCCATGACCGGGTAAAAACTGGCCACTGTCTTTGATGCCTTTTTCGCGTTTGAGGGCGCTTTCGAAGAGGTCGCCGGCGGTACCAAACACACTCATGAGTGCCCCAAGGATGGCGCCTTGCCAGATGTTGGTGATGTCAAAGAAGGCGTAAAAACAATAGGCGCCAACGGCTGCGGTAAACAAGGTGCCACCGATGAATCCTTCCCAGGTTTTCTTGGGCGATAATTCGGCATGCAAGGGGGTTTTTCCGAAGGCCCTGCCGGTGAGGTAGGCAAAGGTATCGGAGCTCCAAATGAGGATGAAGACTAGCAAAACGGGGCCGCGCAAGTAGTTGGGGGCGTTCCACAAGGCAGGCCATTCGGGTCCGGGTGCGGGGCCCAAAAATCCACCCGCTCGCCAGTTGTGGTAATTAAAGGCATGGGGTGTGTGGGGTGCTCCGGAAGCCAAGTGTTGACTTTGACAGAGCAACAAAAACAGGTAGATGGGCAAGGCGATATACAGGATCCCGAGGCCCAGATTTTTGGCTTGGTTGAGGGCGGCGATGCCTTGGGTAAAGAGGCGATGCGTGATCCACAAAAGGGCAATGAGGGCCGCGAAGCCAGCGGCTTGCAGGGGGGTGAGGTTGGTGACGAAGGGTGATAAAAACAGCCAAGTGTATAGGCCAAATCCGCGGGCTGCGCTTTTGCTTGCCTCATGGATGCGGGCCCATTCGAAGGCACAGAAAAAGGCGATCACGAACATCAGTATCGACAAAGTCGCGGGCGAAAGCATGCAAACTATAACGGTTATCGCATAGAAAAATCCAGAAATGGCACGCAGGGTGAAATTGTTCATGGCGTTATTTTTTAAGGGTGAGGAAAAGTCCGGCCGAAGTTACAGGAATGGCGATGATGTATACGGCGGGTTGCGACAACCAAGCTTCGGCGTTAAAGAATATCCCTGTTTTTTGGAACTGCTGCAGGGTGAGGTAGTGGATCAGGACGGTACTGCCGTTGAAAATGAAGTGCGAGAGGGTAGAATACCACAGGGATCCTGTGGCTACATAGACCAGTCCGAAGATGAGTCCCATGGCGAAAATGCCCACGAATTCGAAGGGCGAAAAGTGGATGGTTGCGAAAACAAAGGCTTGAAACAGGATGGCACTTTTGCGGGTTTGAAAACTCTGTGCGGCCATGGTGGTGATAAGTCCACGGAATACGTACTCCTCAAAAATAGCGGGCATGAGGGCCAAGATGAACAGGCAGACAAACAGTTCTGGGAGAACTTCCATGTCGAGCATCGCTTCAAATATTGCTTGTCGTTTGGTGTCGAGCAGCGCAAACGCACGGGAAAAATCGCCCAGGGGTAGGTGTTTGAAAAAGGCGGTAGACAGGGCCACGAGGGGAATCATGCCGAGGGCGAGGAGGATGGAACCCAGGAGTTTTTTGCCGCTCAGTTTTTGGGTGTATCCTCCGATTTGGTTGGGCTTGTATTGGGCGATCAGGGTGATGAGTAGTGCGGGGATGGCCATGAAGGCGGTGAATTGCAGCAAGTTGCCCCAGCGCAATACATTGATGCCCAAGGCCGAGCGCGAGGGGTGGTTCAGTAGTTGCGAGGTTTGATCGGCCGAAAGACCGTAAAGGATTTTGCCCATCAGTTGGGATAGGCCCAGACCCACCAGGCTGAAAACGATGATGGTAAATAGCAGGGCACCTACGCCCCACAGATTTCTCAGTGGATTGGTTGAAGGGGTTTGTGAAAGCATCCGTAACTTTGCAGCAAAGTTGGTAAAAATCGGCGACATAGCGTTGGGAGAATTTCCTTTGTTGTTGGCACCCATGGAAGACGTGAGTGATCCGCCGTTTCGGTATGTGTGCAAGCAACACGGGGCCGACCTGATGTACACGGAATTTATAAGCAGTGAGGGATTGATTCGGGATGCGGTGAAGAGTCGACAGAAGCTCGATATTTTCGATTACGAACGACCGATAGGCATTCAGATTTTCGGGGGCGACGAAGAGGCGATGGGATTGGCGGCCAAGATTGTGGATGCCACGCAGCCGGATTTGTTGGACATCAATTTTGGCTGTCCGGTACAGAAAGTGGTTTGCAAGGGCGCGGGTGCGGGGGTGTTGAAGGACATTGATTTGATGGTGAGATTGACCTCGGCGGTGGTGAAAAGCACCTCGTTGCCGGTAACGGTGAAAACGCGTTTGGGTTGGGACGACAGTACGAAAAACATCGAGGAGGTGGCCGAACGGTTGCAGGATGTGGGGATCAAGGCCCTGACGATTCACGGCAGAACGCGGGTACAGTTGTACAAGGGAGAGGCGGATTGGACGTTGATTTCGAAGGTGAAAAACAACCCGCGCATTCAAATTCCCATTTTTGGGAACGGAGATATTGATACGCCACAGAAGGCGTTGGAGTATAAAAATCGCTATGGGGTGGATGGGATCATGATTGGCAGGGCCAGCATTGGATATCCTTGGATTTTCAGGGAGGTAAAGCATTTTATGGCCACGGGAGAGGTGTTGGATGGTCCTACATTGGCGGAGCGATTGGATGCATGCAGAACGCATTTTGTGAAGAGTGTGGAGTGGAAAGGTCCGAAGGTTGGGGTGTTTGAGATGCGCAGGCACTATGCCAACTATTTCAAGGGGTTACCAAATTTCAAGGACTTCCGGGTGAAGTTGGTTGGGTGTGAGGTTCCCGATGATATTTTGGAGACCTTGGATCGCATTTTGGTGGAGTACGAAAGGTTGGTGAATTGAGAGATTTCCTTACATTTGCTATTAATAGAATCAATAGACTATGAAAAAAACAATACTTTCTTTGATGGCTCTGGTGTCTTTGGGTGCGTTTGCGCAGACAGGGTACTACGTAGCTCCGGGTACTGGATCGGGTAATCCAGGGGGATTGAATGGCGATGCGGAATACCCTCCAGGGGGTGGTTTGCCCGCGGGATGGACAACCGTGTTGACGGGTCCACAGAACGAAATGTGGAGTGCAGCGCAGAGCTTGCCTTTCGCTTTTAAATTCAACGATCAAGATGTTACCAGTTACAAAGTGGCTGCGAACGGCGTGGTTACTTTTGATGTGGCCACAACGACTACACCTTCTGCGGTGAATGGCGATTTGCCAAATTCGGGTATTCCAAATCAGTCAGTTTGTGTATGGGGTGTGGGTGCCACTGCCTCTGGTGACTATGTGGTATCAAAGACCTTTGGAACTACAGGCAAGCGTCAGCACTGGATTCAGTACAACAGCTGTTCTGAGGCTAATATCGGTACAGGTTGGATTTATGCCAGTATCGTATTGGAAGAGGGAACCAACAACATTTACATTGTAGACCAGCGTTACAACGGTACTGCGGCGTCTAAAATTTCTATGGGTATCCAAATCGATGGCAGCACAGCCATTAAGATTAGCGGAACACCTGCCTACGGTATGAAGGCAGTGAATGATCCTACGACCGCGGATAACGTGTATTACAGTTTCATTCCAGGCAGTCAGCCTGCGGATGAGGCCGGAATCGTTTCTTTGGGTTTGGCGAATTATTTGAGCGTGAACAACGGTCCTTACGATATTTCAATGACTGTAAGCAACGGTGGTTCAAGTGCCATTACTTCATTGGGCGTTGAATACACTGTAGATGGTGGTGCTGCGGTAAGCGGAACCATTACTGGTTTGAACATCGCTTCGGGTGCAACAGGTACTGCCGTTCATCCGACCAAATGGTCAGGGGCCACAGTGGGTTCTCACACCATCGCTGTGAAAATTGTGAAAGTCAATGGCGCCGATGATACCAAAGTGGGTAACAACAATGCCAGCAAGACTTTGACGATTTTCGATAAGGCGGTAGATCGCAAGATTTTGAATGAGGTATTTACTTCTTCTACTTGTGCTCCTTGCAAAGCGGGTAATGAAAACTACAACATGGTGATTGCGGGTAAAACCAAGCACAGCACCATCAAGTATCAAGTGTACTGGCCTGGAACTGGCGATCCATATTGCACACAAGAAGTGCGCGATCGTACTTCATTCTACGGTATCAACTCTGTGCCCCGCATGGAAGTGGATGGCGGTTGGGATGGCAACGCCGGTTCATTCTCTACTGGTTTGTACGATGATTTCCAAGCAAAGCCCGCGTTTGTAGAAATTACAGGCAGTGTTTCATTGACTTGGAAGAATACCGTTACCTTGGATGTTACTTTGAATCCCTTGTTGGATAATGCCAGCAACAACTTGAAGTTGCATGCGGTGATTGTGGAAGGTATGACCTATGCCAACGTGAAATCAAACGGTGAAAAGCAGTTTGAGGAAGTAATGAAGAAAATGATGACCGGTTCGGTTGGACAGGTTTTGACGCCTTTGAAGAAGGATACCAAAGTGACCAAGAAAATCGCTTACACGTTCAACGGTGGATACCGTTTGCCTTTGGATGGATCTGCGGCGCAGCACATCAATCACTTGTCTGAGAACAGTGTTGAAACATGGAACGATTTGGCTGTGGTTGTGTTTGTTCAGGATGCCACTACCAAAGAAGTATTGCAATCTGAGACGTTCCCTATCGCCTTGGTAGGAACTGAAGCGGTTGAGCAGAACTTGAATTTGTATCCTAACCCTGCAAACAGCGTATTTGTTGTTGAAGCAAAGGAGATGGGCAATGCGGCTGTAGTTGTTACAGACATGCAGGGCAAAGTGGTGTTCAATGGCAACCTAAATGCGGGTGCGTTGAGCATGAACGTAGCTGACTGGTCGAACGGTGTTTACATGGTATCAGTAAACGGCAACAGCAAGAACTTGAACAGCAAGATTGTGGTTCGTCACTAATTGAGTGAGGCGCAACAATTTTTTCGTTCCTTGTTCGTTTAAGGTGTATGAAAATTAACAGACGGGTAGTTCAAACGGTCGTGCTTGTTTTTTTGACGGCGATGTTGTTTGAAGCTTGCGGTACAACCAAAGGAAAGTCTTGTAAGCCACCCCGAAAGCGATATTATCATCATACATTTATCAATATGTAATAAAAAGGGCCCTGCGAATGCAGGGCCCTTTTTTTGTAGAAGTTTTCGTATTTTTGTGGAACTTTATTAATAATAATCTCAGTCCATGTTATTGCGAAACATTGTGAACCGGGAGGAACTTAAACGTCGGATGGATGCCGATGTTCGTCCCTACACCACCATTTCATTTTATTGCTACCATCCCATTGCGGATCCGATGGCTTTTCGAAACGATTTATTCCTTCGCTTTAGTCGGTTGGAGGTTGTGGGTAGGATTTACATCGCCCACGAAGGGATTAATGCTCAAATCGCGCTACCGTCGGTGCATTTTGAGTCGTTCAAGGCAGATTTGTACACCATAGATTTTCTTCAAGACATTCGGTTGAATGTGGCCATCGAGGAGCGGCAAAAGAGTTTTATCAAGTTGGACATCAAGGTAAGGGAAAAGATCGTGGCTGACGGTATTGATGATCCTACATTCAGTTTACAAAACCGAGGCAAGTATTTGGCGGCCAGGGATTGGAATGAGAAAATGGCCGACCCGAATGCGGTGGTGATAGACATGCGCAATCATTATGAGAGTGAGGTAGGCCGTTTTGAAGGAGCGAGCTGTCCGGATACGGACACGTTTCGGGAGGAATTGGCGCGGGTATTGGACATGTACAAGGAGGAGAAGGACAAGCCTATTTTGATGTATTGCACGGGGGGGATTCGTTGTGAAAAGGCCAGTGCATGGATGAAGCACAACGGGTACAACGAGGTGTATCATTTGGAGGGTGGCATCATCAACTATGTAAATCAGGTGAAATCTCAGGGGTTGGAGAATAAGTTCAAGGGGGTGAATTTTGTGTTTGATCAGCGGTTGGCGGAGCGGGTATCAGAGGATGTGATTGCCTGTTGTCATCAGTGTGGGGCGCCGGCGGACACGCACATCAATTGCGCCAACACGGGTTGTCATTTATTATTTATACAATGTGCTGACTGTGCACAGAAGTATGAGCATTGTTGTTCGGAGGCTTGTATGGCGGTGACGCACTTGCCGGAGGAGGAGCAAATTCGCTTGCGCAAGGGAAAACCCGCAGGTAGAATTTTTAGTAAAGGAAGATTTCCTGGCAAAGTGTAAAATAATTTGAGCAGTTTGTCGTTTATGTGTAATGAAATCGGAGACGGCATGTTGAGCGCGTGGCGGTTGCAGGTCTCCTCTCCTTATATTCGCAGAGTTAATTATTAATTAGAACACAATACGATGAAATATACTCGTAATGCGCAAGAGAAATCTTGGTTACGATGGGCAGTGATACTGCTTACAGTGATGGCGATGCCTGGCGATGTTTTTGGTCAGTGGGGTTTTGGTGCGGATGCAGGCAGTGCGGATACTGCGGCGAAGGACAGTGGAGTGACATCGGGTGGTGGTGATGGCGGATGGGGTATGGACGGTGGATCCACGGCGGAGGAGCCGGCGGTGAAGCGCGCACCTTACATTCGATTTGTGCCACCTTACGATAGCATGCGTGAGATTATTTTCTACGAGAACATCATCGAGGACGAGATGTGTGAAAACTGTGGTGCTGATTCTTTGTACTGGCGAGCCAAGAAATATTTGGTGCAGCGTTTGGGCAAGGAGGGATATAAGAAGATGGTGATTGAGGACAAGGTGGCTGAGCGGATTGTATTGAAGGTGACCACGCCGATGATTTGTAGATACGGACAGTATAACAAGAAGCAAGAGGGTATGTTGGAGTATCGGTTGACATTGCGATTCAAAGACAGTAGATATAAATACCAATTTGGCAATTTTGTGCATGTAGAAGCGGAGGAGGGGTTGAGTACGAAGATTTCTCGGACATACCACGAGCATTACATGCGATTGAAAAAAGGGTATCAATACACAGATCGGTATTTGTTGGCGGCTGATTTTGAGGTGAACGAAGTAGTGACGGGGTTAAAGAAGACGTTGCAACAGCCTTACCAGCCCGACGAGGACGATTGGTAGCAGTGGCAGATTTTCTGCGATTTTCCATGCATTTGCGGGTGGTTTTCGCCCATGGGATGCATTCTTTTGGTGTCCAATCGAAGAAAGCATGAAAAAAAGTTGTGGATATCTTGCTCAAAGACATAAAATATCCTATTTTTGCAACCCCAAAAACTAAGTAAGAATTACAAACGTGAATCCGCTGAGTACATACAAAACCGTTTCGGTTAACAAAATGACTGCCGACAAGCAGTGGTTTGTGGTTGACGCAAATGGACAGACATTAGGCCGTATGGCCTCTCAAATTGCTTCGGTATTGCGAGGCAAGAACAAGCCTTCTTACACTCCCCATGTGGACTGTGGTGACAACGTGATCGTGATCAACGCGGCGCATGTTGTGATGACTGCTGGAAAGTTCGACAAGAAAGAGTATTTGCGTCACACAGGGTTTCCTGGTGGACAGAGAAGCACCTTGGCGAAGAATGTGAAGCCTGCTCGTTTGATCGAGATGGCGGTGAAGGGCATGTTGCCTAAGAACCGTTTGGGCCGTCGTTTGTTTACCAACTTGTTTGTGTACGAGGGATCAGAGCATCCACACGCGGCACAACAACCCAAAGTAATGAATACTGAAAACTGAGCCCTATGATAAACACCTCAGGCAGAAGAAAAGCCGCTGTAGCACGCGTATACCTGAAAGAAGGTAACGGAACCATCATTGTAAATAAGAAGCCATTGGAAGTATACTTCCCATTGTCTTGGCATCAATCAGCCATTCAGGCTCCTATGGCATTGACCGATAACGCCGGCAAGTTCGACGTTCAGGTAAATGTTTGTGGAGGTGGTGTTAGCGGACAAGCGCAAGCGGTTCGTTTGGCCATTTCTAAGGCTTTGGTTGACATCAATGCAGAATTGAAATCACCTTTGAGACAGGCTGGGTTCATGACACGTGATTCACGTGTTGTTGAGCGTAAAAAGCCAGGTCAGAAAAAGGCACGTCGTCGCTTCCAGTTCTCTAAACGTTAATTATACCCATGGCATATACTCAGCAAGATTTGTTGGAAGCAGGTGTACATTTTGGTCACCTTACCCGCAAATGGAATCCCAAGATGGCTCCATACATTTTTATGGAACAGAATGGTATCCATATCATTGATTTGAAAAAAACCGAAAGCAAGTTGGAGGAAGCCAAAGCGGCTGCCAAGAACATTGCTCGTTCAGGCCGCAGGGTTTTGTTCGTTGCTACTAAGAAGCAGGCGAAGGAAATCGTAGCTGAAGAAGCAAAGCGTGCCAACATGCCTTTCACCACAGAGCGTTGGTTGGGTGGTATGTTGACCAACTTCCAGACTGTGCGCAAGAGCATCAAGCGCATGCAGAACATCGATAAGATGGCTACTGACGGTACATTCGAGCGCATCAACAAGAAAGAGCGTTTGATGTTGGACCGTGAAAAGGCCAAGTTGCAGATGATTTTGGGTGGTATCGAGGATATGACCAAGTTGCCTGGCGCTATTTTCATCATTGACGTAAAGCGCGAGCACATTGCGGTATCTGAGGCAACCCGTTTGGGTATCCCTACTATCGCTTTGGTTGATACAAACTCAGATCCTACTGTGGTTGATTATTCAATCCCCGGTAACGATGACGCTTCTAAGTCTATCCAGTTGATTGCCCGTGAAATCGCGGATGCCATCATTGAAGGTAGCCAAGAGCGCAAGCGTGAGAAATCAGAAGACGAATCAGCTGCGGTTGCTGAAAAAGAAGTTGCTGCTGAAGCATAATTGAATTGACTATGACAACTATTAGTGCATCAGAAGTAAATAAACTGCGCCAAATGACCGGTGCAGGTATGATGGATTGCAAAAACGCGTTGGTAGAAACCAACGGTGATTTCGAAGCGGCTGTTGATTTCTTGCGCAAGAAAGGGGCAAAGATTGCAGCTAAACGTGCTGATCGTGAAGCGACTGAGGGTTGTGTTATTGCAACCACCAACGAGGCTCGTACCACCGGTGTGATTGTGTTGTTGAGTTGCGAAACTGATTTCGTGGCCAAAAACGAAAACTTCATTGCTTTGGCTAAGAACATCGCTGCTGTGGCCTTGGAAAACAAGCCTGCCGATGTGGATGCGTTGAAAGCGTTGTCTATCGACGGTGTAAGCATTGCCGATCGTTTGATGGAAGAAGTTGCCAAGATTGGTGAGAAAATCGACGTAAGCAAATACGAGTTGGTAGAAGGTGCCAATGTGGTTTCTTATATCCACGGTGCTAACCGTATGGGTGTGTTGGTAGAGTTTAACAACGCGGCTAACGAGGCAAACTTAGTTGCAGGTAAAGATGTAGCGATGCAGATTGCTGCGATGAATCCTGTAGCTGTAAATCGCGACAGCGTGGATGCCAATACCATCGAGCGTGAATTGGAAATTGGTCGTGAGCAAGCCCGTGCAGAAGGTAAGCCTGATGCCATGATCGACCGTATTGCTGAAGGTAAGTTGCAGAAGTTCTTCAAAGAATCTACTTTGATGGCTCAAGATTTCGTAAAAGACGGATCAATGACCATTGAGAAATATTTGTCAAGCGTTGAGCCTGGTCTCACCGTGAATGGATTCAAGCGAGTGCAACTCGGATAATCAAGAAATTTTAAATCCCTCGAAAGAGGGATTTTTTTTGCTAATATTACAACAACAAATGAGGTTTAAACGTATACTACTGAAATTGAGTGGAGAGGCTCTGTTGGGCTCACAATCCTATGGCATTGATGCCAAAGTGTTAGAGGCCTATGCAAAGGAAGTAAAGAAGGTGGTTGACGCCGGTGTGGAAGTGGCTGTGGTGATTGGTGGTGGGAATATCTTTCGCGGCGTTCAAGGCGCTCAAGGTGGCGTGGTAGATCGCGCTACAGGAGATTATATGGGCATGCTGGCAACCATGATTAATGCGATGGCTTTGCAAGGGGCCTTTGAGAAAGTGGGAATGTCTACGCGCTTACTATCGGCCATTAAAATGGAACAAATTTCTGAACCGTTTATTCGACGTCGTGCCATCCGTCACCTAGAAAAAGGCAGGGTGGTGATTTTTGGAGCGGGTACGGGCAATCCATACTTTACAACGGATACTGCGGCATCATTGCGTGCGGTGGAAATAGAGGCGGATGTTGTCATTAAGGGAACCCGCGTAGATGGTATCTATGACAGCGATCCAGAGAAGAATGCGAGTGCGGTGAAGTACGACGAAATTTCCTTCAAGAAGGTCTATGATTTGGGCTTGGAAGTAATGGATTTAACAGCCATTACGCTGTGCCAGGAGAACAACAAACCCATCGTGGTGTTCGACATGAATGGCGAGGGTAATTTGATGAAGTTGGTACAAGGTGAGAAAGTAGGCACCTTGGTTATTGATTAATAGCATCTATGAGTCGTTGTAATTTGCAGTTGAATCAGCATTTACGACAGACAATGGACATCCGTTGCAAGCAAATGGATCCAAGAATATTGTCGTGGGGGCTGGCTTCGCCAGCCCTCCGTGCTTTACTGTCGCTCAATATCAATACCGTAGAAGATTTGCTGCAATACAGCCCTACAGCGGTGGCTGCAGCCCACGGAATGGGCCATACAGGGCTCCAACGAATCAAGGAAGGCCTACAAGAGTTGGGTTTGGAATGGGTTTAGGCTTTTGATTGGAGTTAATTTGGCTTGATAGATTTGGGGTTGGATTTGAATAGTTTGGGTTTGATTTGACTGCTATTTTGCTTTTTTAAGGCGTGATATTATTTTCTGGAATAGACTCTACCCCGGTGGTTTACCCGTGAGCATATAGCTGAACGAATCGATGACGAAATACATTGAAAACAAAAAAGACGGCCAAGGCCGTCTTTTTTAATATTCTGGTAACTATTCGACTTACGCCAAAGAGTTTACGTGCTTCTGCAAACTTGACTTCAAGTTGCCAGCTTTGTTTTTGTGGATTACGTTGCGCTTGGCCAATTTATCCAAAGCAGAGAAAGCGTTTGTCAACAACTTCACCGCCTCTTCTTTTGAGGTAGCCTTGCGGATGGTCTTCACGATATTACGAGCAGTTTTGTGCTGGTAGCGGTTGAGATCGCGCTTGGCAGCGTTTGCTCTGATTCTCTTGATTGCGGACTTATGATTTGCCATTTCTGTTAAAAAGGACTGCAAAGATAACCAAATGCAATGAATTCAGCAAGATATTTCAAAATTTATCAATCATTTTCTGGGGCGAGTTGAACCTTCAGTCCATCCATTTCTGGAGACAGGTGCAATTGGCATCCCAGTCTGCTGTTGTTTTTGACGAAAAAGGCTTGATCTAGCATGCCCAACTCATCGTCTGAGGGTTCTGGCAAAGCATGATCGCTCAGCACATAGACCTGACAGGTGGCGCACATGGCCATACCGCCGCATTCACCCTTCACGGGTAGTTCGTTTGCTTTGCATAATTCCATGAGATTTAACCCCATGTCGGTGGGTGCCTCATAGCTGCATTCTTGTCCGTTGCGGTCGATGATGGTGATTCGAATCAGGGGATTTTCCATGATTATCTCAAATGGGTCAGGTGATCCAAACTGTTTTTGATTTTTATTTGATAAAATGGCTGGCTATCGTCCTTTTCTAGCACATACAAGCAAACGTTGTCGTGTTCGAAATCATCCATCTGTTCCAGTGGCGTATTGGTCAACAAACACAGGAATCCCCGGAGTGCGCGGCCGTGCATACAAATTAACACGGGGTTTTCAGGTCCGCTTTCGATTTTTTTAAGGCCTACTTTCTGACGTTTTTGCATCGCCAGGGGTGTTTCACCGCCGTTGATGGCTTGATTGAGTTCCCCGTTTCTCCACCGTTGTAACATCGCATAGAATTCTTTGCGCGAGTGTTCGCTGGGTTGTTGTCCTTCCAATATTCCCCAATTGATTTCATTGAGTTCGGGGATGATTTGGGTGGGAATATTCAACGGAGCGAAGGGGGCCACCGTTTGGTGAGTCCTTTTAAGCGAGCTTACGTAAATTCTTTGAAAAGGGATGTGCTTGTACGCTTGGAAAAAAGCGTCGGCCTGCTGCTGTCCCAAAGAATTGATGTCGGTGTCCACCCCAGAACCCTGCACGATACCCATCCGATTGTAATGGGTTTCCCCATGCCGAATGATGTACATTGTTTTTGTGGCGGGGGAGGGTGAACTTTGCATGGATACGAGACTGAAATGGAACTGTCAATGGCGACTGCAAATATACAACAGGGGATGGCGATTTATCGTAAGCCTCAGGCTTCCTTGCCGGAATTTTG
>Ga0255172_1000194_pt1 | contig 23229 bp, 35 predicted proteins | sample Atl_Yuk_RepC_8d_FD_189952 | JGI IMG/M metagenome (GOLD analysis project Ga0255172, IMG submission 189952) | Freshwater microbial communities from Altamaha River, Georgia, United States - Atl_Yuk_RepC_8d | ecosystem: Environmental > Aquatic > Freshwater > River | place: USA: Georgia | collected... | reverse complement strand
TGGCACGTGATAAAACTTAATTATCTTCGTATGCTCAGCGTTCCAATAAACTTGGAATGCAGCATTACCAAATAGTTTTAAATCGAATGCTGCTCTTTTAACATCTTCCTGTGGTAGGATTTTTTGCAACATTAGATTTACATCTTCTCTCTTTGAGTATAATCCTTTACCATAGATTAAATCTGCAATACCTTCTACACAAGCTGCATTGGTTGTTGAATGATTGTATGCAAGATTAACTGCATCAAAGAAATCATCGTGTCCGTGGATACCAAATGGAATCCATGCATATCGTGTTCTCGTATCTTCAGTAACAACTGGCAATGCATTGTTACCACTTACATTAAAAACCGATAAATTTACTTCTTTCTTCATATTAGTTCATTATAATATATTCGTTAGAGCTATCCGCTGAGATTGAGCCACTATTAATAGGGATTTGGTTAATGTATTCAGGCTTAGATACTGATTGAGAACCAAATATTTGAATACTACCATTCCATAATTCAGTAGTTCCATTTGTCAATGTAGCTCTAAACTCTTGTCCTACATAAGCACCTACAATACTTGCTGTAAATGAAACCATACTCTCACATGCATTATATGATGCAGATGCGATTGAAGCAGTTGAATTAGTTTGTGTCAACATATCCTGTAATGACATTGTGAACGAATTAGATGGGCTCTGACTCGTTCTAATTGTGTATCCATTGCTGCCAGATATAAAATAAGTAAGCATTATCTCGTAATAGTTTATGTTCTTCTATATTTAACACATATAAAAGTAAAAATAGTTGGCAAATAAAAAACCCCACTCAATTAAGAGTAGGGTTTAATATTTTTATAATGCTATACTGATTAGCTATTAGTTCCGTACACAACAGTCGGTGCTCCTGCACCTGTTAATGCTGCGAATGGATTAGTTTGAGTTGAACCGCTGATGAATGCTGCTGGTAATTTCTCCATACCTGTGAATGTTACAGAATAACCATAAAGGTCTCCCATAGCTGCACCTGTCTGAATTGTTCCTGCGGTTACATCTGCACCTTCTTGCTCACCAACTAACAATGCATCTCCGTTTGTAGTCCAAACAACGATTTGAGGTCTACCATAAGCCATAAGCTTTAATTGAGTAGTCATTTCGTTAGTCAATTTCTTCAAGTTCAATACTAATTCTTGGTTGAAGAATGTAGTACCATTATCTCTTGAGCTATTCACGGTTTCAGTATATGCACTTGTTCCTTTTAACTGATAGTAGTAAACTGTGCTACCAGAAGGAAATGCGGTTATTTCGCCGCTTCCGTTCTTAGTGAAAGACCCGGTAGTATAGTTTAAGAAGTACACTCCGGCTAAACCACCGATACTATCTTTACATACTTCGTTTCTTCCAGCTGATAAATTACAAGCCATATTCTGTTAAGTTTAATTTGTTAGTTAATGATTAATAAGCGCCGTAGTAAACGATATCTTGTCCGATACCGAACTGAACACCTGCAGTGTATCTCATAATGATTCTGTAGTTTTGAGAACCATCTAAGTTAGCCATGTCTAACACTCTTACTTCGTTGTGGTCAGATAAAAGACCTGTACCGAAGAATAAGTTAGATTTTTGAGCTGCTACAATCTTAGAAGAACTCATACCTGGACACAATACGATTTCGATACCATTGAAGTTGAATGGTTTTTCACCAACGTTCATTTGGTTATTCCATCCGTTTGCACCGATAGCACCACCTGCTAATGCTTGCTGATATGCTTTAGCTACATCAGTAGAAACATACAACAATACATCTTCTTTACCATAAACTGTATCAGGAATAGTAGATACTACTGAATCCAATTTAGATAATACGTTTGCTGAAGTTACACTACCAGAGATGATTGCTGAAGAACCACCAGTGCTTCTTGCTGGCAATACTGCTGTTGCACCACCTGCTGCGATAGAAGCAGAGAATGCAGATTCGAATCCTAAGAACTGACCATTGATGTTAGTTCCTCTCCAAATAGATTGTTCAGTTGCTTCTGCTACTTTACCACCTACATAAGAGATTAAGAAATCGTTGAAGTTAGCAGGAATAGAATCAAATGCGCTATAGCCCAATTGTAAAGCTTCCCAGCTATCTACGAATTCTTGCTTACATAATTGTAAGTTAACTTGCAATTCTTTTGGTTCTAAGATTCTTTCAGATAATACAACACTACCTGAAGTTACGAAGTCGCAAGATGCGTCTTGTACGATACCATCAACCGCTACTTTTTGTAAAACTTCTTTAAATTTTACATTTGGGTGAATGGTAATCAATTTGTTGTCAAGCGTTCTAGCTGACAAAAGCGCTGCAGCAATATACTGACCTGCGAATTCCCCCGCATAGGTTGTAGTAATTGTAGGCTGAGCGAAATTTTGTAATTTTTTCATTGTTACCTTTTTTAAAAGATTTTTTTAATAATTTTATTTATAAAGTTTAGATAAGAATCTGTCTTGCGTATTCGCAACTTTCTTACCGAATTTTACTTCTGATTTTTCTGAACTCATTTTAGTTTCAACAGGAGCTCCATCTAATTTAGGTAATTCCTCTTCGATATCTGCTTCTTTGTCTACTACTTCTTCTTTAACGGCTTCCATTGATTCAATCTTCTTAGCCATTTCTTCGATACGATAAGCCATTTCTTCCATCTTCTTTTTCATATCACCTAATTCTATTTCGATTTCAGGTGCTTCATCTTCCATTGGCTCTCCATCAGTTTCAGGCATATTAGGGTCAACTTCTTCAGTTACCTCTGCCATCATAGATGCAGGCTTTAATCCTTTATCATTTGATGCTGGAGAATCGATATCTTTTACTTTATTAGCTTCTTCTTCGATGTTAGATTGTGGAAGGTCTTTCACTTCAGCAGTTTCTGCATCAGCCATTTCAACTTCAACATTCTCTCTTTCAACGATTTTACCGTCTTTAGTGATAACTTTGATTAAGTTTTCTTCGCCTGATTCATCTTTCAATGCTAACTCATGCTCACCATCTGGAGCTGGAGTTTTAGTACCATCTTCTGATACTACGAACAAATCTTCACCTACATCGAAAGTAGCTGATTCTACGATTGTTCCGTCTTTTAATCTAGCATAAGTTAATTCTACTTCATCTTTTGTCAAAAGTGTAATTATCTTATTTAGGACTTGTTTTGCGTTCATAATGATTAATTATTTAATTATTTAACATATATTGTTTGAAAAGTTGTAATTTTTTTTATTAAAGTGTGAAAATATAATCATATACGGCAGTTCTTTCCAATGATGTAAGCGTTCTGTTGTATATTATTACAGTTTTTATTCTACCATTAAACCAGTTAAATACGTTGCCCAAATTATTTATTCTAGATGCTATTGTAATTGGTGGGTCATCTGGGTCCCAATTTTCGTTTGGAACAGTTTGTGCATTCGTTATTGAAATATTATTTGCATAAACATTTTTATTTCCGCTAGAATCTACATCAAGTGTCAATATAGTTCTTACACCTCTACTTATACTATTTGAATTATTACCCGTAACACCTGTTGGGGTTGTGTTTACAGCAGATTCTATTGTATTACCTAAACCTGCAGAATTAAGTTCAAATAAAAATTTATAAACAGTTCCTTGGTCTTTCCAACCTGCTACAATCGCTCCTTCTGGGTCTAAAAAAGAACCAGACGTAGGTGTGATATCTGCAAATAAAGTAAACCCACCTCTAACACTTCCTGTTAAATAGTTTTGCAATGCACTACCTGATTGTAATATTGCGTATTGCTGAGAACTACTTGCAAATAAAAATCCATCAATAGAACTGAATGTTGGCGAATTTACTAATGTAAAATTATTTCCATTTCCACTTATATCATACCATACAGTTCCACTTCCAGAATATGATGATGTTGTATTATTCAATTCCAACAATCTATTAGATGTTACGGGGTTACTACCACTTACACCAAATACTTGAGTGCTGCCTAAGTATGCAGAACTTACAGTAGATGAACCTAAGTATATACTACTAATTGTTGAACTTGCTAATGCTATACTCATATTAAACTATTATGTATAATGTATTTGGGTCTTTAGTTACTATTGCTAAATATTCAGCAGAACTCAATGAAATTATTTTTGTTACTGCTGCCGTACCTGTAAATGTATCACCAACGTTTGTTACAACACTGCCACTTGCACTTCCAGATAAGAAGTTCATAGAGCCTGTAAATGATGAATCTCCAGCTACGTTTAAACTTCCGCTTAAGAAAGCGTTAGAGCCCGAATCAATTAATAATCCGTTTCTTCTGCTTGAAGTTGAAGTACCTGTACCTACAACGAACACAGTGTTGTTTGATAATACATCGGTATTAAATCTACCAACGATTACAGTTCCTCTATCTGCTGCCTGTGTTGCTGCAGTTTGTAATGCTGATGAGCCTGTTACGTTTAAGCCATGTCCGATTAAAGCAACACTATTTAAGTTTGAGTTATCTCCTAATAAGTTTGCTGATGCAGAGTGTGCTGAACCTAACATTACATTATTTGCAAATTGTCTAGGTGTAGTCAATGTAGTATTACTACCACTTGCAACTAATGAATAGTTAGAACCAACAAATAAACCATTTGCAACACTTACAAAATTACCAGCTGCAGTTGAGCCACTATATAAGTTATTTATAGTTAAATTACCTTGTAAGTTATTACTAGCAAATCCAATAGATGAACTATCCATATTAAGGACTAGTGCTCCGCCTAAGTTATTCAGCTGAATATTAGGTGCGTTTACTAATGTAGTTTTATTTGCAACTGCTTGTATTGTTGCATTACTAAAGTTATTTGTAAAGTTTAATCCTGCTGATGCTGAAACAAAAGATGTTGCTGCTGCAGAACCAAAGTTTATATTACCACCATTTATAGTATTATGTGATATAGTATATGCTGATGAACTAACAGGTGTTCTCATAAAGATAGTACCTGCTCCATTAATTATATTTGCGTTCATTACAGGCGATATACTCAACGAGCCAGTCAATTGTGGAACGGAGCCTGAAGTAATAAAAATATTATTACCACCACCAACGTATCTATTGAATGTAGCAGTTGCTGCACCTGGTGATTGGAATATGTTTGAACTACCACTAACAATAGTTGCAGTAGTTAATGCGTTGTTTTTAAATATTAAGTTTGAATTACTTCCACTTACTGATGCGGTTACATATGCTAATGATGATGTGAATCCATCAGCAATCATCCATACGTTTCTACCATAGAATGATGCGGTTGTATTTACTTTAAATCCACCAAATGCTGATGGAGCGATTTCAACTGCACCACTTTCAGCAAGAGTTACTTTGTTATCTCTCCAATCCATTTGAATTGGTTTAGCATTATCCGATTCTCTTGTAATCAATAATACTGGCTCAAAAGGATTTGATTTAAGTGTATAGTTAGAGCCTGTTGTAGAACTTAATCCAAATGTAATAGCTGAGCCCGAATAGTTTTGTACGCCTGATGTGTTTTGGAATACAATAGGAGTAAAAAATGTAGTTAGTCCATTAATGAATGTATTACTACCATCAAATAAGTTTGAGCCTGTTGTTGCGAATCTAGCATTTAATAATTGTTGTGATGCAGTAAATGCATTAAATGTATCTGCTTTAGCAAATGATGAAGATGGTTGGTTTTTCCATAAAGAAGAACTTGCTTCATATACCAATACATCACCTTGCTGTTCTGATACTATTCTAACGTTATGTAATTCGTTTAATTCCCATCCATTACTAACATTAACAAATATTGAACCATTGTTTGATTGTACTCTTAGTACTTCACCAAGGGTTACTATGTTTAAAGGTGCTTGTGGTGCTACGTTTGTAAATTGACCTGAAGAAGATAGGTAAATTAAATCACCTGCATTCATTCCGGCAGTATTCACACCAATTACTTTACCAATTACAGTAATATCAGCGTAATCACCACTAACCGCAGTGTTTGCTAATATACCTAGTGTATTAGATGAATTTGCTTCACTATCATAAGATGCGGTATTGAATCTCGGATTATCTCCTGTTGCTCCACTAATTCTTACAACAGTACCAATAGGTAGAGTTGATTGGTTAGCGTTTATAGCTGAAACAATTACATCTCTAGCGAATGATGCGGTTGCTGCATTTTCAGCGTATGATGCACTAACTGCACTACCTGTTGCTACAGTTACACTAAATGTACTTGCATCTCCTTTTGTAAATGTGATTGTTGCGTTATTAGCAGATGCAGTTACTATTGTTGATGCGGTAATAGAAGAACTAACAAATCCTAAATTAGTTATTTGCTGTGAACCTGAAATAGTTCCTGCTGGCAATATAGAGCCTGTGATATCAGGTATATTTACTGCGAATGTAGAGTTATCACCTTTTGTGAATGTAAGGTTACGAGTTCCATTATTAAATGATGCAGTTATCAATGATGATGCAGTAATTGCTGCAGTTACCCAACTTCCACTTTGTGCTTCAATTGAGTTTAATCTTTGATTTGCTGATTGTGTGAATGCGTTAGTACCTGCTATCGAAGCAGTAAACGATTCTATTGAATCTACTCTACCATCTATTGATTGTGTGAATGCGTTAAATTCAGTTTGTGATGCAAAGTTTGTATCTAATGAAGTACTGAATGCTTCTAATGCATCTACTCTACTATCAAATGATGCACTAGCATTTATGTATGATTGTGTAAATGCGTTGAAAGAAGAAGTATTTAATTTTGTATCAATACTATTTTGCAATGCCCCTGTTGCTGCTGCTAATTCAGTTTGAGTTACATATGTTACATCTAATGATGCAGTAAATGATTCTAATGAATTCAATCTTTGATTTTGTGCATTATCTACCGCTGCTACTGAAGCAGAGTTTGCGTATGATGATGTTGCTGCTTCTAAAGCATCTAAACGAGCATCTGCTGATGCACTAAATAACTCTAAGTTATTAATTGCTTCTGCTGATGCAGATGGGTCTAATTCAAGTATTCTCTGATTAAACGAAGCACTATCAGCATTATATGATATCTCATCAACTAATGAGTCTATCATATCTGTATTGAATCCCCTTAATCGTGATGGAGTAATCTGTCCATTATTATTATTAGGAAATTGCGTATTGTTTTCTACCTTTAAGGCCTGTTTTGAAATTTCTGCCATGTTATATTTTTATTTTAATCTAAAACGATATCAAATCCATCAGAGTAACCATCACTAAATGCACCACCTTTAGTTCTGTTTGGTGATTCTATTTGTCCAATACCCTGTTGCATTAATGCACCTTGACAACATCTAACATCATACGTGTCAGAATCTAAACACAAACACGCTCTTCTGCTATTCTTAGGAGAAGATAAACCACGTGTTGGCCCGATATAGTAGCCAGAGTTATTCTCCCTGTTTACTGAATATCTTAAAGCACCATTTCTACTATTTGACCAAGGCATAATAAATTCTTTATAGACTTAACAATGTTTAGATTAAAAATGGTAGAAGTATTTAACCGCTTATCTTTTTCATTGCTTCTTTGTGTAATAAAGTTTCTAACTGAGCTTTATCAGATTTATACGCTAGATACAATAAACACTTCTCAAGCGGTTCTTTTACTACTTCATCGATTTCCTTAATCTTTCCATCGGCGAGTTGAATGATAGTTGAATAAGCTCTCCACTTCTTTGAAAAATTGACCTCATGTTGTGAGGAAGCTCCACTTCCTTCAAAGAGTTCAGCATATCTTTCAGTAAGTCCGTTTGTAAATGAACAAAAAAAAACAGCGCTCCCCAATGAACTTCCATATTAACACCTAACCATTTAGTTTCCTCTATATCTCCATCATATGGACGGATGGAATACATCTTACCTTTCTTATTTGTAACTGGTCTATATAATATGGACATTATCTTTGCCCAATTCTTATCGATTTGTATAGTATCGTATTGAGTAATATCAGCATAAGCACCATAAGCCATCTTACTTAAATTAGGTTCGAATCCATATTCAGTTCCATCTATTGTAACAAATGGTTGTAATTCAATAGTTTCAGGTGATATAAATTCAGCTAATCTGCTTTTTAACTTTAAGTATGATTCAGATGATAACCCCTTTATATATTCAGGTTCTAGTCCGCATAGGTGATGTAACATTAATGCAACTTGTGCTTCTTCCTCATCTCTATATGCTTCTAAATCTGCTTGCAATGCAAGATATTGTTTAAGAGTTACATCTTTCCACGTTGTTGGTATCTCTAATGTTAATGTTTGTTTCATGCTGTGTATGTATTTAATATTTGTTTTAATTGTTTGTTTTTAGCCATTTCGTTTTTCAGCATTGCATCCATAGCAATGATTTTGGCTTTCAACTCTTCGTTTTGTTGTTGAGTTTGTGCTACATATAATAGTAGTTCTCTTATTTCTTCTGATGTGTATATTTGACTCATCGTATTGATATTGAATATTGTCCTTTGTTAACTGCTTTTTGTGATAGTTTCATCATACAACAATATCGTGCTGCATCGATTAAGTGGTCTAAGCCCCCTTCTGGTGTATCCGTAACATAACCATATTTGTCAGTTGCATATTGATATGAGTATAATTCATTGATTAGGTTTTGGGATTTATTATGCACAAATATCTTATAGTTGTTCATTACATTAATACCAAACTTAATACTATCCTTTCCTTTTGTTACAGGCTTTATATTAAAACCCATACGATATAATTCCTCAATTAGCCTTGGTTCTGCTGAATCAGCCCATATCTCTTCACTCTTTGTAATATCTAACTTCCTTAACCTATCAGCAATATCAGATGTTACTAATCCCTTTTCGTATAAATGCTCTTCTAAATAGATTCTATCGCCTGTCCTATATACTGCTACTAATGCAGTTGGGTCATTACTAAAACCAAAGTCTATTCCGAATCCAACGAAATCAGATTCAAAATGTCCGCATGTTTCAAATTGGAATATGGCTTTATCATTGGGTGCGTATTCACCTTTACCATATATCAACCATTTCTTTTGGTTTGTGTGTTGTAAATCTTCAATTGCTTTGACTACTGATTCTTCTAAGAATGGGTTATCCTTATATGTTGTTACAAATCTTTCGCAATCCTTCATTTGTCTTACCCAATGATATGGTGATACCGTTGGATTCAATGCCATTATAATTTGACCTGTTGTTCTAATCATTAATTGGAATGCTGATTCTTCATCTATTTCAGAACACTCTTCTAAGAATAGTATAGATGATTTAATACCTCTAAGCTTTTCAGCATCATCAGTAGATACAAACTGAATGATTGAATCACCATATCGCCATATTCTGTCCGTTATGTTGAAATCATCTTCTCTAAAGATATTCAGGCTTTTAAGTATATCGCTGAAATCCTTCATTACAGTCCTTTTAAGCGATGGAATTGTTTTCCTTACTATTGTTATGGTCTGCGTACTTTCAATCGCTTTAACGATAAGATATTGAAGAATAGCGTATGTCTTACCGCTACGTGTTCCACCAATGTGTTGAGTGACACGATGTTTACTTTCTAATAGATTCTCAAATGTTACAGTAGTATTAATCTTTACTTCCACTCTTCGTAATGTTTACTGATATAGATTGTATCCTTTGGTCAATCTCTGCTCTCATCTCTGTTCTACTCAACTTAGGTAAAGTAAATTCCATTAACTTCAGTGCTAATTCGATTGCACGTTCCGGGTCGTCTTTTCTGATTTTCTCTAAGTCTGCTGATAGTGTGTTCAATGTATTATCTACTGCTCTTGCAATTGTCAGCTTCATCATTTCAGTTGAACGATTGATTGCGCCTTTTGGTCTGCCAGTTGCCAGTTTATGTCCTTTTTGAAATCCCATATTAAATCCTATTATTTAAATATCATAACAGTTTAACATCTACCTATTGGGTTTGTAGTTGATGGATATATATGTATATATTATTCAAAGAGCCCTTTCCAAACTGTCAATAGCATATCCATAGCCATTGCTAATATACTAAATCCAAATAGTAATCCTATATACGCTAATATTAATTCCCATAGTGGGTCTCTTTCCTTTTTATTATCTTTCATCCCTTTCTACTCTTTCTAATAACCAAAATCCACATATGTTATCATCTTCGTCTACTACGACTATGTGATGGTTATGTGTATATGGTATTGTGTTCATATAAATCCTTTTATCTTTTACCCACATCCAGTCCATTTGTATTACTGGTATTTGCTGAACCATAATCTTTTATCTTCTTCCTTTATTGGATTGAATTCTGCTCTTCCGCTTGTTTGTTCGGATTCTCCACTCATTTTCCAATGCGTTATTTCATAGTTCTGCTTTCCGCTTTTGTTGAACAACCAATCATCTCCGTAATGTACTTTTAAATCTTCAGGTATTTCTACATAAGAGTTTTTATGGATAGCAAATACACAACCATAACAATTAGGTCTATTCTTAATCGGTGCTACTCCACCACTACGATGTGGTCCTTGCCAACAGGTCACACCTGCTCCTATCATTCCTCTATCTTCCGTAATGTATTCTTCTAACTTATCTACAAAACTCCAATCGGTTTCCACATCATCGTTTACAAAAAGAAGTTTGTCGAACTTTGCTAATCGGTATCCTTTGTTCCATGCAGGGTTTACATAGGTGTTCTTACCTTCTCTTATGTGTACTACCTTTTTGAAATCTTCTAAATGTATTTCATCTGGTGTGTTATCTATTACGATTATCTCTCCTACGGATTTGATTTCGTTTAGTGCTCTTATTGTTTCTATCCCTTCTCTTCCTTGCCACATTGTGGGCATTATTACTGATATCATATTAGTCGATTTTAGATTTGCTTCTTATTCCCCAAAAGTAAAGGTCATCAGGGTTTCTATTTTCTTTAAATTCGTATTCACTAAACCATATATCCAATGGAAAGTGTTCGAAATCTTCTCTATTTAAATTTTTATAATAATCGTTTTCGATTTGTGATGTGAATGGTGAATCTTGCGGTGATGTTCTTCTCGTTCCATGCTCTGGTCTATTTGCTGATGCACAACTGAATACTACCATACCGCCTTCCTTTGTTAATCTTACCATATTTGCGAATGTCAAAACCCAATACTCATCGTGCTCAAAACATTCTGATGAAATGGTTACATCGAATAGTTTGTTTGATTTGAATTCGTGTCCTCTACTTACTACATCTACATTTGGTCCATTACCAATATCAATGCCAGTATATTCCGCATTGGTAAAAAGATATCTATTGTTTCCATTGATGTCCAAAGAGCCTACATCTAATACTCTTACACCACTAAATTTGTGTGGGAATCTATCCCTTACGCTTTGCATAAATGCTTGTTGTTGCGAATGCGCCATAATTGTTTGTTTTATTCTTCGTAATAGTTTCTTGTATCAGGATAATCCAATTTTATCTTTGTTTCTCTTTTATTCTTTGGTTTATCATCGTTGTGAGCAAATATCCAATGACATAACTCATCATTTTTGAATACTTCTTCTAATCTTTCTTTCATCAATGCTCTCCATTCATCTCTAGTCTTACATTTAAATGTTTTACTAGCCATTGCTTTGAATAGTGGACCTGTTAAGGTATATCCATCTCTTAACGGATAAGGCCTTCTGCCTGTTGTGCCTGGTCTTCTACCATTTTTCAGTGCTCTTATCTTATTGTATTCATTAGCTGCTTTATTTCTACACTGCTTACATATTTTTGTTGTATGTTTGTGTTTCTGCTCAATCTCTTTTGTTTCACCGCAGTGAATACAAGTTAGGATTTCTATTCTCATTATAACTGATTAATCTATAAATGGATTGTTTATTATCTTCTTTAAGTGTGCTCTTATTTTTTTAATGTTTATGAATACAGTCGATTTACTTATTCCTATCTTATCTGCTACTTCTTGCAGAGTATCATCTGAAGTCCAATAGATTTCGTATATCATAGCAGGTGCGAAATGTTTTGTTTTCTTTAACCTTTCTATTTCACTCATCACTGCTTCATGTGCTTTCATTATAGCCACATCTCTTTCAACATCATATTCTTCAACAGGTCCATCAGCTGTAATCTCTTCCTGATATTGTAATCGGTTTAACTTCTTTGTTTTATTTATCCATCTGTGTTTCAAAAACGCCATACAATACATTAGATTATATGAGTTCAAATAGAATAACTTAGTGTTCTTTTTTCTATGTAGATATTCATAAAGTTCGCCTACTAAATCTTCAGCTTCCTCTCTATTCTTTGTAATATTGTAACTAACTTGCGATAGCCACGTATGAGATTCTTTGAAAAGGATTTCTAATCTTCTATTACATTCCAATGCCACACTGCTAGTCACTTCGTTACTCATTTATAATAATGATTCTTTTGATGTGATAAATCCTCTTATTCCATCTGCTGCTCTTCTCCAATGTCCTGCAGCTGAGCCACAACTGCAAGGTTGAGGTTCTCTAGTTCCACTTATCTTTAGATAATTACTCCATACCCAACTCATCTTATCGTGAGGAATGTGAGTTGTAATATTCATCATTGTATTTCTTAAATCAATGAATTCAGACTCACTATATGGATAAAACCTATCAGTTGGTGGTAATGTAGTTGCTGTTGTTTCCATTACTTATCTACTCTTTTTAATTTAGGTAATTTAATTTCTGCTTGCTTTGGTTGTTGTGGCATATTAATTGGAATAGGATTATCCAATGCTAAGAATTGTTTGATGTTCTGAAACTGCGGATGTTTGGGTGAGAAACTAAACCCTACTGATGCTAAGATTAACACCAGGTCATTTACTGATGTGATTTTTGTAAAATCAATGAGATATACACTATTCTCATCGATGTTTTCTGTTCCGTCTAAATTTCCTTTTACTAATTCCATTTGTTTTGTTTTTATGTTTATAACTTAATTGCATTACATTCCCCATCATATTGTGGGTTAGTTAATCGATTTAACCACTGCTTCCTTTCGCAGCACCCGCATGAGTTCTTTCCGAATAGTTTAGCAATTGCTAATGCAATATGCTCACCCATTCCAAAAGTAACAACATATATAAGCGCTTCTACCCAATCACCTATTTTAATTCTTTTCATATTATCTTTTTTTATCTTTTAATGCCTGACGAACTAATGCCTGAATAAAACCTTTTATTTGGAATCCGTGTCTTTGGCAATATTCTTTTAAATAACGATGCAGTTCTTCATCTAATTGAACCATCTTATATTGTTTCTTTTCTTTCATATTATTTTAATCTTTTATTCAAACTCATTCCTAACTGATGGAAGTGGTTAATCATTGTGTATTCAATATTTCTAAGTGTTTCCTTATCAGTACCAGCCATGTCCAATATAACCCACTTATGTTTATCATAACCATAAACATCAAATGAATGATGTAAGTATGGCATTACTCCATTGTTTAGTTTATATTCTTTCTTATGTGCATTTCTTCTATAACTGAAAAGAGTTTGGGTGCTCCCCACATATACACGTTGCTCTGGGTTGATTATCAAATACACTGCTGATTTACTATCATCTGCACATACATTCTCTTTAGCCCATTGATTACAATATGCTGACCACTTCTTATGATTCTTTCTTTGCCAATCAATTTGGTAAGTAGGCTTTGTTTGTCTAAAATTTTTATTGTTTTCTTTTACACAACTTTTGCAGTTTGTTTGCAATAAATCAGGAGATGCTGCTCTTTTGTGAAATTGTGTTAGTGGTTGATGCTTACCACACTTTGAACATTGTTTTGTTGTTGCCATTTTGTTTACTTTTATATACAGATATATATAAATAAATTTTTGAAAGCGCTGTTTTACTTAGCTTTTTTAAAATTTTGTTTTAATTCTGTAAGTTTTTTGATTAGATAATCAGTATCATCGGCATCTAAATCAATGTATTCTGATGAATAATAATTAGAAGGGTCTTCACTATCTGAAATATACAATCTAATTGTGCTTTTTTCTGTAAACCAAACTTCTAATTGTGCAGTTGTGTTGTTGTCTACTAATGTTTCTTTTATCATAGCATTTATTTTTATTACTACAAATATAGTAATAATAATTGATATTTCCAATAAATTGTATGATTATTTAGTATTGCAGTAATTGCAATTATGCTGTCTGCTTATGCTATATGCTTTCTCTGTGTCGTCTTACTTCCAAAAGGATACACTACACCTCCTGACACTACGGATTAAAAAAAAAATAATCAATAGTGAAACGAAGTGTAGTGTAGTGAATTACTTCCAATGAGGAGTAACACTCTGCTTATTCACACTATTCGCAGTATCCATAAGTTATTTACCTTCATATGCACCCTATGGATAACACCTACCTATCTGATGAGTATCTCAACTCTGGCATAGATTTCCATTTATTCCTTATCAATGCTATTGGCGGAGGTGTAGTTCAAAGTTCCAATAGAAAATCAAAAGAGCTGTTGTATGATTAAGTTTAAAGTTTAGATTACAAATGTAATGATAAAAATTGAAAGTTCCAAATAAATTGTAAAAAAAGTTTAGAGTTCAGAGTTTATATGGACATTTACATTAAATATAAGAAAGATTTTTGAAAAAGCAAAATGCTTAAAAAAATATTTGGAAAATGTAAAACTTTTTCGTACATTTATGTTAAGTAAGGAGAAGGACTTAATTAATACTGATATTTACTACACTTTTTGCATCAGTGTCCTTCAACTTTCATATAAATAGCCCCCCTGCGGTTGGTGCCATCTCCGAGGGGGGCTTTCTTATGCCCAAAATACCCCATTTTCATAACTCATTGATAATCAACACGTTATAAATTAAGCAAAAAGTTGCTGCGTAACTCATTGATAATCAACACGTTATAAAAAACTTGCTCAATTTTGAAAAAAACTTGCTAAAATATTTGGCTACTTGCTAACTTTTTCGTATATTTGTTCTGTTAGGTTGATAGAGTATCAGTTCCTAACACATAAACTTTAAACTTTAACAAACCTCCGGAATGGGAGAAAATCCAAACAAAAACAGTTATGAGTACTTTATTACTTAACAAAAACGGAAACGAAGTCGTTAATCAAAAAGACATTGTGTTTCCATTATCAGTTCTTTTTTCTTCAAAAGAAGAAATGGAAAGTAATCAATCTTTAGTAGATGATATCCTTATTACTACATTTACTCACGTGTTACATTCTAAAATTAATAATCCTTCTTTATTAGAAGATTTAAAAGTAGGAGATTCGCTTTTCAATATCTTAATTGATAAGTGTGATGAATACTTTTCACTAAATTATTCAGAGAATTGGGCTGATATCACATACCCAATTATTTTACAAACATTAATAGATAAAGAAGAATATGAAGAGTGTTCAGCTTTACAAAAATTGTATGACCAATATAAATCTATTAAATAATAATTAACTTTAAAATCAAAACAAAATGGTACAAAACATCCCAACAACAACAGAATCTTTAATGATGTATCTCGCAGATAGTATCATTGATACACGTGGTAACATTGCCAGAATCAACAACACCCTCAACCGTTTACAAAACGATTTACATTCAGCTCAAAGTAAAGAAGCCAGAATGGGGTGGTATGAACTTATAGATGATAATAGATTAGAATTAGAGAACTATGAGTTCCGATTAGATTGGTTACGAAGTCGATTAGATGAATTACACAATTTAGTATAAACCTTAAACTTTAAAACAATGGTACAAAAACACACATCACAATTAATTGAGCAATTCAGATTTAATTTAAGAAAACGATTAGATACACTTTGGGAGTTAGAAGATATTCTAGCAGATAAGGAAGAAAATGATGATGTAATCACATTCAAACATATAGTCAAAGATGAAATACAAAGGATTCTCAATATTTGCAAACTAATAGAAAAAGGTAAGATATAAAAAAGAAAGGGTAGCTGTTATGGCTACCCTTCTTTATTTTCGGTTTGGCTATTCTCTGATTAACGGCCTTGTCCTCTATACTTTTTTGGTCTTTGGTCCTTTGGACCGTAGGATTTTCTGGCCTTACCAGTTACCTTTTTACCAAACGATATCTTTTGTATGCTACTAGAGCCCTTTCCCTTTGCCATCTGTTAGATATTGTACTTGTGTTTGTAATTTAGCTACCTCTGCTGTAAGGTGTAATATAGTTGCACGCATTTCATCTTTCTCTTTACTACTCTGCTCTAATAGAGCTTCTAACTTCATTATACGAGTTTGACAATCGTGTCTGATGAATCTCTCATCATCCTCTCTATTTTGTGCACGCTTCTCATAGTATCTCCATGCAGCTGCACCACCTAAAGTTGTGATTGCAGTTATTAATACTGAATACAAATTTTCCATTTGGTAATTACAATTTTTTTCCTTATCTTTAACAAATAAAAAACCAAAAGTTAGTTATGTTTTACATTTATCACATACCAGGAGTTAAAATAGGTTGCTCTACACAACCAAAAACGAGAGTAAAGAGACAAGGATACGATTATTATGAATTATTAGAAACTCATAATGATATCAATATTGCTTCTCAAAGAGAATTAGAATTACAAAAAGAATATGGATATAAAATAGATTCAACTCCATATAAACAAAGTTATGAGTGGGTAACAAAAGGTAACCCATCAATTGAACCAATGTTAGATGGTTATAGAAAATGGGTAAAAGAGAACCCAGAAAAAGTAAAAGAAAATGCTAGAAATGGTGGATTAAAGCAAGGTCCAATTCAAGGTAAAAAAAATGTTGAAAGTGGTCACATATCAGCATTAGGTAAAAAAAATTCAGAATTTAATAATCGCATTAGAACATGTCCTCATTGTAATATTGTAACTAGAGGTGTTGGTTATGAAAGATGGCATGGTGATAAATGCCGAAATAAATCTAATCCTTAAAATCAGGATGGTCTTCTTCCGGAATACAGTTTGGCACAGAAACTCCACCCATATCCTTCATACCCAATTGGCGGTATCCACTTTGGCACGGGTCTTCACCTTCTTCAGCTAATAAATTAATACCTTTGAATTTAGTATCATAAGCTACTCTAGCCATTACTTTAGCTGATGTATCTTTTATCTTACTCATATTTTCTTTTTCCCAATATGAGTAGCAAATAGCAGCTGAAACATCTTGTTCTTTACCTGATGCTATTTCTTCTCCTATACAACGGCTGATGAACTCTTGTTCAGTTTCGCCTGCTCTTACATTTACTGGCATTAGTTATCTACTTTATATGTTTTATTATTAAAACGAACTTTATATACTGTATTAAAGTCCAATGTTCTCCAATCTCCATCTAATCCAACAACGGGTACATTGTACATATCCATTGCTGCTTTTGTATCAGAACCGCCGGCAATTCCATCACCAATCGGTCCATCTATCCAATACATATCATAATATCTTTTTCTGCCAGTTTCAGTTATCCAACCTACTCTAACAGGGTTAGAAGGGGTGGCCTGATTCTTTAGAATATCTTCAAATTCAGAGAAACTTATTTCAGCTGATATGAAGTGTTGTAGTTTACTATGTACGGAGTTACTATTCATATTAATCAGTTATTGGGCCTCCAATGACCCATGCATCACATGTTCTTTTTGCAGCACATTTGAAATCAAAAGCGGTGCATAAAGCTATGTCACCAGCATCAATTGTATCCCATGCATCTTCACCACCAATACCACTTGCTATACAATCTAATATCTTTTGTGTTTTATCAAAAAATGCACAATTACCACAAAGTGATTTTTTTGCTGCTTCTATATCTCCACTATGAAATTGTTCTGCTTTTGCTTTCCAATAATCCTCATTTGGTTCATTTGGATTTTGTGGTCCATAATGAGCAACTTCAATTGCGTTCTGTCTATTTTTTAGATTAAGAGCAATATCCTGCGTTTCTGGAGGACAAGCTGCTAATCTATATTTTTTTAATTTATCTATTATGGTTTTATTACTTAGCATCTTTCTTTTTTCTTTGTGTTGATGATTGACCAGGGTATGTCGAGCTGATTGATGGTTGTGCTTCAGCCTCTTCTAATAATCCTAATTCTCTTAATTTATTTCTGCTCCATCCCAATGCTGCTTTTCCACCCCACAACATATATGAAATATAGCCACAATCAGAAGTTGAATCAGCTTGGTCATAATATACCTCTGCTCTACTTAGGTATGAGTGCATTCTTTTGATGGTTTCAACTGAAATGGGTTCACCATTTGCTAATTGCTGCGCTCTTACTTTGCCCGTTTGGGTTGCACATTTATTACCATTCTTCTCATTTAATTCTATTCCCTTCTTTGCATTGTTAGATATACCACTACCATAATCAGAGTAAGATTCCATCTCTATTCTCTGCTTCGCTTTATACCTCTTATCCTTCTTTATAAGCGCTTTAATTTGTCCTAGTAATACTTCCGCTTCATTTTCGGTTAACTCCTCTATATCCTTCTCTAAAGCAAGTTTAACATCACTCTTTTTATGTTCAAAAAGTCCCTCGATTGAGAAACCCCTGAATGTACCATCTTTAACTTTCTGCCAAACTTTAGGTTCTTCTATTTTATATATTCCAAACCATGTTCCTTTTGGTAAAGTAAATCCGTATAAGTTTGATTTATCTTTTTTAGATTCTTCAATTATCCAACTTTCAGTAAGATAAACACCTGATGTTTTACTTCCATGTTCTAATGTTACTTCATCACCATATTTGTTTTTCATAAACTTTCTGGCAACCATTTCTATGGTCTGTGGAGTGAAGAATACGTGATATCTTTTACCCTCACCATCTATACGAAGTATCTTCTTATTCGGCACTAATATAGGACCAGCAACTAATTGCTTTTCATCTGATACTGATTGAAATGATACTTCTTTGTTTAACCAAACGAAATCTCTTTCAATAGCCGGACTTTCTACTAAAGAATTAGCAAATACACCATCTTCATCATCTTGTAAGATTAGTTCGTATAATTCTTCTGTGTTATCTTTTATCATACCTATTTAACATTTAAAAATTTATTTATCCACCAGTAAAGGTAGCTGCTCTGCTAGTTCTTCTATCTAAAGCCTGTTGTGAACTAACCTCTCCACTTACTACATATGCTTTCAATGGTGCTCTTGCTACAGATATTGTTTCAGCAATTTGTGTAGTTGGATTCATACCACCTTGTGTTTGTATTTGTGGTGCTGCTGCTCCTGCTACTCTCGGTGCTGCAATTGATGGTGCAGATGAGGCACTTCCACCACCTCCACCTTGCACACCAGCTTGTGCAGCTGCTTTATTAATTTCAGATATTGATTTAACTGCTCCAGCTACTGATGCTGCAATAGATAAACCTGCTGATACGGTATTGATTGCTACCCACGGCATACCAAATGTTAATGGTGATGCTGCTACTGCTTTAGCGTTAGCGATACCTGTTGATGCGATAATCTGTCCAATTGATGCTGCCTGTTGTATAATTACAGCAGCGATTGCTAATGCTTTATTCTTTCCTGCTACCTGTCCTAACACATTTCCGAATTGTTGGAATAGGCCTAAGTAAGCCATATTTATTTCATGCTTAGCTTGTGTTGCTGCTTTTTCAGTTGCAATCTCTTGGTCAGTTATAGCTTTTCTAGCATCAGCATATTTCTTACGAATTTCTGTTTTGTTAAACTCTGTTAATTCTGTATTAGCTAATTCAGTTGCTTCCTGCTCTGCAAGGATACTTCTTTGTTCTGCTAAACGAGCTAAATCCTGCTCAAAATCAAATTCAACTAATTGATTTTGTCTATCTAAATCTTCTAATTTAGCTTGTAACCCAGTAAGTATAATACCTCTTTCTTCTTCTTGCTGTTTTTTAAGTTCTTCTTTTTTCTTCTCATCAATCTCTTTTTGTTTAGCTGAATCTTCTTCGGCAAACTTAGTTCTCATTGTTGTGAGTTCTGCCTGTCTACCTGCTTCTAATAATGCGGTATCTTGATTATATTTTACAGCAGTTGCAACTAATGATGAATACTTCTGATTGATTTCATATTCAGTTCTTTCTCTTTCAGTTAAAGTTGCTTTAAACGCATCTTCTTCACCTTTACGGATTTCAGCTAATTCACTCTCTCTTAATCTTCTTTGTTCCTCAATTTCTTTTTCTTTCTCTTGCTGATTTTTTTCTCTTTTAGCCTTTGCTCTATCAGCTGCTTCTTTAGCTGCTGCCTCTTCTTCTTTACGCTCTTCAGCTCTAGCATTATAGCCAGTTGCCAAATAATCAGCGTATGCATCTTTTGTAGCCTGCTGTCTCTTATCTAAATTATCCTGAAGTTTCTTAAATGTTTCAGCATCTACTTTACCTAAGTTCTCATTATATGTTTTTACTGCTTCTTGCTCTGCAGCAAATGCAGCTTGATAATCTGCATAAGATTGGTCGATATTATATTTACGAATTTCAGCTTCAGATTTACCTTGCGCTTTCATTTGTGCAAGTGTAACTTTTCTTCTATTCTCTGCTGATTTTTGGTTTAAATCTAATAAAGCCTGTTGTGATTCTAATGCGGCATTTGTTTTATCAATTGCTCTTTGTAATTCCTTTTCACCCGTTGCAGTTTTATACAACTCCGTAGCCATTTCAGATAAAGCAGATACTGCAAAACCGATAGCAACAACGATAGCACCAATACCTGTAGCGGTTAATGCTGCTGCAAATGCTCTAGCACCAACTGCAGCCTGTCCTTCTGCTATACCAATTGCTGTAAATGATTTTGCTAAGAATCCGTTTATTACGGTATATACTTTTGTTACACCTGTAAGTTCACCAATACCCTTTGCAGTATCAACTATATCATTACCTAACTCTACAAATGATGCTTGAATGTTAGATATCTTAATACCACTAAATTGTTTTAAAGTTGCAATTGTACCACCAACTTGATTTCCAATAGCACCAATAGGACCTGGTAGTTTACCCAATACATCAGCGAAGTTACCCGCACCTGCTCTTGCCCCTACTAAAGAGTCGTTAACATCATCAATCTGTCTTTGTAGATTAATAAACTCCTGAGAACCTACCGCAGTTTCTTTCAACTGCTTTTTTAATTCTCTAAGTTGTGCTATTGATGGTTCAATGTTGGTTTGAATATCAACTTCTACTTCAATTTTTTCTGCCATAGGTATTCTTTATTTTATCCCATATACTTGTCCAAGTAACTACCTTTCTATTGGTTTTATTATGTCTTTTTATTTTTCTAAAAGCATCTTTCCAACCATTTGGTAGTTCATTCTTCCCCTTAGCTATATCTACTCTTTCAGATACGCCATAATAATCGCTTAAGGATAATAGTTCAATTACATTTTTTATCATATAGACTTAACATTTAGTTTTATTAAAATAAGTGAAGGTAGTCCGAATGATTTCCCCAATAGGGATGTGTGCTTATTAAATTATCCTTTTTATAAATCGAAAAATGTGATGTAAAGTGTGAGCCGTGATTGATGTGTATAGATTGATTTGGTGCTTCCCATTGCTTTCGTATCATATTTTGGTTTTCTATCATACCACTATTAGTTACTAAAGCATTACCTAATATGTGATGAAAGTGCTCTAACGCATCATCTACTCTCATTATCATCTGATGCATAGGTTCATCATCTTGTCCCCTTTGTTGCCAACCATCTTTATTTATACCACCATAATTCATATTTGTCCAAATCTCACCACTACCAAAATCAGGGTAATCAAAATATCCTTTTGGATACATTACATCATGCTCTAAAAACGAAACATATTCATAATCATTCATTGTTTTAGCAGTGTATATACATTGTAATATCTGCAACAATTGATTTAAATGTGATGAGTTTCTATTCCAACTAATTACTTCGTGAAATGGATTAGAATCTATTCTATTCCAAACACACGTTACAATATCAGCTTTACCTTCTGCTGCTATTTGTATAGTTTCTAATGATTTTTTTACTGCCGGATGGTTGGTTGTATCGTTTGAATACCAAATTCCTAGTCTATTTGTTTCCGATTTAGGATATACAAATGTAGAGCCTTCCATAATACGCTCTCTAACCCCATTTATTTCCATTTCTAGCCACTTTATAACGCCTGGCTTAGTATCACCTATCAAATTATTATCTGCTCTTAAAATCAATCTATCACCCTTTATAAGCGATTTAATTTTATCTAAGCAATCAACATCACCATATGTTGCATAGGTTATATTCATTTCAATACTGATTTAGATGCTGTTTTTTGTATCCAATCCCAATATCTTCTACTTGCTGTATTCTCTTTGATATTTAATTCTTTATCATATGGTAATTCGCTCATCCATTGTGCTTTGTAAAATAGTCCATCATTTGGTGATGTTACACCAGCGTTATGCATAATGTTTAATCTAAAATAATCCGCTTCTGATGAAGTTCCCCAACTGAAATCAAATTCAGGCAAACAATTTGTTTTCCACCCCCTTCTCCATGCACCCCAAAGAACTGCCCACATATCCGAACACCATATTTGTAGTTCGTGATAAGTAGGATTCTCCTTTTTGATTTCGTTATTTAATTCAGTTACCTGTTTGAATAATTGTTCACAATCTCTTTCAACTCTATCCCAAAATTCATAATCAACACCTTTCATCAAATACTGCGCACCAATAGCGTTCATTTCGTTGTCTCTAATCAATGATTCTGGCAAATCCATAATCTCACACATCTTATCAATTATCTGCTGACCTTTGCCAACTATGTAAGAATGTGCTATATACCAACGGGTATCTGAACCATACCATTCTTCATCGTTTCTTATATCAGTACTAATCCATTCAGAAATTGATTTAGAAAATATGATATCTGAATCGTGATAGAAGATTGCTTCATCTTTTAAATAAGGATGAGCTGCCCAATGTTGTTTAAGAATATTAGGTCTGATTGATGAAATGTAATGTTTGGTTTCTCTCGTATCGTTATAGAAAAAGAAACGAGCCGGATATCCGTTAGCCAACTTTGACCATTCTTCAGGTATTACTCCGTTTTGTTTCCAACATACAATATCTATGAAGTTTGGATTTACACCCATCTCCATAAAATTATTTAGCATTACTTCAACTTGCCAAGCGTAATATAGTGTGGCTGGTTGTGCGCATACAAATCTTAATTCTTTCATATAATTTAAAATATAACTTTTTACTTTTTAACATTGTTCTGATGAATAT
>Ga0255172_1000191_pt1 | contig 23634 bp, 41 predicted proteins | sample Atl_Yuk_RepC_8d_FD_189952 | JGI IMG/M metagenome (GOLD analysis project Ga0255172, IMG submission 189952) | Freshwater microbial communities from Altamaha River, Georgia, United States - Atl_Yuk_RepC_8d | ecosystem: Environmental > Aquatic > Freshwater > River | place: USA: Georgia | collected... | reverse complement strand
CTTTAACTCCGGGGCCATTGAGAATATCTCAAAGTTAATATTTGCGTATCCTTTTCTCCTAATTCTTTGAGCCTGAGCATTTGGGGTAGAGTTGTTTGATTTCTCATCCCCTCTAGACACCCACATATCTATATACTTCTGCTGACTCTGTCTACCCTCACTATAGTTTCTTATTTCATATAAACGAGCAATATCTTGTCTACCAAAATAAGTTTTATTATTTTCGTATCGATAAAAGATAGCACGACCTATTTGAGACAACCAATTGTTATCTTTTTTCTTAGGATCAATGTTATCCTTTGGCCAGAGGATTGTATATTCGCTCATATTTAATAATCAAAAGTATCAAAAAGTTTTGAATCTATCATCATAGATTGCTCATTTAATTCTACAAATTTAGGATAAACTGACTTACTTCCCAAAAGTGCATAGCCTCCTGCCGCAAATAAGTCATATTTAGTCATCTCTTGTTTACCATCAATGTTAGAACATTCTTCTAAAATTTCAATGTGATTTTCATATTCAGCACCAATTTTCAGATAATTTTCCCAACTATCAAATATGTCTTGCTTGGTTGAATTAGCATTTCCATCCGATGTAATTCTACCCGGTAACGGCTTCTTATATCCATTTTCATCCATATCATAAAGTAGATATCCTCTAAATCCCCACTCTATAAATCTTTCGTATAAGAATGTTACGTTCATCTCGGGGTATAACATTGCTCCGTAAAATACGCACGCTTTTGCCATATCATCGGCATACTCATCTCTACTTACATCTCTCTGTTTATATGTGAGTACAAATTTATCAGAGACCCATGATCCTCTAGGCTTTATATTGTTACCCATATCACCATCTACTGATTCATCTTTCTTATAATACATTGCCGCAGCGTTATAAGACTTCTTTTTCCCACTAACTTCTTGAGATTCATATTTAGCCGGGTCAGCTCCTAAAACAAACTTATTCATAACTGTCCATGCAGGTTTCCACGCTTCTAATTCGGTGTCCCATTCACGCAGATTTCTTGCTCCTGGATTTGGTAAGTATGACATCATGAACTTACCTTCATCATCCTCAACAAGTCTGACTTTTGAGTTTCTTCCTGACTCCCATTCCAAATTATATCTACGAGTGAGGTGCTTTTCAAATGTCAACTCAGTTATTCTCTTTTTAATTTTAAGAACAGGGAATGAAGAGTCTTTTGATGCCGACATAAAGCATTCCTTTAAATTACATGGGAAGTTCTGCATTTCCTCAATGAGACCTGTTTGGTCACCATTAATTTCAAAGGCTCTTCTCTTATTCATTAAATAAGATTTTGCCCCCATGTTAACTATTTTTCCATCAATGTTTCTAATTGGCTTGGGAGGATCTTCTACAATTGAATTTCCAAACTCGTCAATAAAACCATCAAGTCCATCATAAGCAGGAAAAAATAATGTAATTAATCCTGTTATTGTTTGACCGTTATCGTTTCGGTCATTAAATCTAGACCCAAGGATAAGCCTCTTCATTTGTTCACCACCTCCCTTCTCCATTTCACCAAGTGTTGATGTTAAAAGTCCTATGCCATGTATATATGGCCCTTGGGCTAAACATTTCATAACAACTCTCCATCTATCAACTACATTTATATTAATACCTGCCTTTGGGTCTATCTTACCTACCTCATCATGGTGAATGAAGTGAAGTTTTTCCATGTCATATGCCCTTTCTCCTGATGGTCGATGATTTATCCAACCCTCGTGCGGGGGGAGAGAAGTTGTACCAACACTTCCTGCTGCACGACTTGCAGGAGCAGTAAAATGAATTGCCTCCTTAGGAACACTTGACCCTTCAGTCATCAGCTTAAAGAAGAATGGCATTCTTCGGAGACGTTTCGCTATATGGTCGACAAACACTTGGGTAGAGTGATAATCAGACATTGACTGAATACCACCAAAACGCTGAATGCCCATTGTTGCAGTTATGTACCAATTCATAAATCCTGCACGAGATGTAGCTCCTTCCCTTCGGTGTTTTGGGTAAATAATGCCGTAAATAGTTCTGTCCCCTGTATCTATTAAAAAATCACCTTCCTCCACATAACTATTAGGATATTTTTCTCTAAATTCATCTAAACTTTTTTTAATGTTAAAATATCTTACATAGTTTTTCCCATCGTCTAAATAAACTACCTTGTACTTATAGAATGCATCCTTTGACGTATAGGCATACATAATTGTCAAAAACCATCTACGATCTCTATCCCTGTACTCTGGAAGACCGCTTTTATTCCTATTATTACCTATTGGCCAAAAGTTAAGATATGTATATTGACACCCAGGCATAAATGTTGGCTGACCATTATTAAAAAAGAAATATCCCTTGTAGTGCCTTTTTATCTGTCTTTTAATCCACTGTATTTCTTTAGAGTAGTATGAAATATTGTTAAACAACTCTTCGTCTATATCCTCTAATTTTACAGAATCCTTTGGCTTTAATTGTTTTTTTCTTCTAATTACAGCTTCTAACTCTATTAGTTTCGTTGGAGTTTCCTGATATTGAAACTTTTGTTTTTCACTAGGTAATCCATAACCATCTATTTTTTTTATAGCCTCATCGTGAGGTAAGTTATAATGCTCAGATGGAGTGGGTACTTTAATTGTTATTGGATACAAATCATCATCGTCATTATTGACAATAATAAACTCTTCTGCATCTTTATATTTATGTTTTACTTCACGCATCTATATCAGGAAAAACATCCCCATTTTGTTCAAACTCTCTAATATACTCTTCAGGTCTTATACCTAATGTATCTAACAAAGTAAATTCGGTCAACTCATCTTCTAAATCTTTACTTTTCTCACCCTGAAGAAAATCACTTTTTGAAGCCGCTATCTGCGACATAGTCATATTAATAATTTCCCTTCGAGTCTTTTCAGCTTGAATTATTTTTGCCTGAGCCGCCTCATCTTCAGCGTCTAATTTAATCTCTAATTCTGTATAACGCAATAGTGCCTCTTCAGCAGATTTCCAAACCATGTATTGCTCCCCACCCATTAAAAGAAGAAAGTGTATTGCCCTTCTATTGACTCCCTTTATTTTCCATGAAAGCATATCTACTATATGTTGCTCATAAGGAGGCTCTATATTGAGACATTGTAAAGCCCATGTCTTTCTCCTTTTTAAATCGGGAATACCTTGACCTGGAGACCCTAAATCATACATATAGATTAAATATCGCAAAACAATATCTGGGTCTAATTTCTTAGGCAAATCTTTAGCTACAAACACTACAGAAAAATTTTCTAGGTCTTTGAATTCAAATAATACAGGTGTGCCTAATGGTATCTTATGTATCGGATATTTTAACTTTCCAAACTCACTTTGTTCAAACTTCATAAGCTAATATTTCGTTGTGTCTAACTAAATAATATTCTTCATTTAATTTTTTATTTAAATGAGCTTCTAATGGGATGCCTGCCCACGTTTTACTTAAAATGGTGTCTCCAACTTGAGGAATAGCATCTGTACCATATTTTAACTCTTCTTTTGGAGAAGGGTCTCCAACTGCAATTACTTTCCAATGTGCCTCCTTATATTTTTGTTCGTAAGCTACAGGTGTATAGATGAGAGACTGCTTTTCCTCCTCCGGTATTTGTTTGACCAAACACCAACCATCCTGAACTATAAATTCACCATCTCGGATAGTTAAATACACAAGATCCGGCTTTATCATAACAACTTCTGTATCACCATCATCTATTATGCGTGTATTCTTGCCTTCACTATACGCCCCAAATGCATCTCTAATTTCTATGTACTTTATAAACACCTCATCTCCTTTCTTCCATTTACCCCAATCTTCATGAACTATGCAGTCTGTGTTTGTCCAATATTCAGCATCAGGGGATGAGAATCGAACTATTAAATGAATTCTATTTTCACCAAAATCAAAACCTTCTGCTAAATGATTTTTAGATTTCATAACTACAGGCAAATAATTCAAATACTTCATTTTGAAAAAATTAAGTGTGTTTAATGTGAGATTTTTACTATACTTTTGTTGAGCATCGTTCTGATGCTTTTCATTTTGTTTGTTGTGTTAAATTGTGTGCAGAAAGTGGGGACAACGGTCCCCATTTTTTGTTGTGTACTTAATGGTCTCTCACTTGTGTGAAGTTTGGAATCAAAAGGTTTGCCGTACTACCGTCTTCTGACTCTCTGACATAATCAAATGACAATATGTATCCACCAATAGGCTTTGGAGGTCTACCCTTTTCAACGTGATATCCAAAGTCACCATATCCATATTCCTCTTTATATGCGGCTGTTCTAATATGATGAACGTACCTATGCTTAACTTTATACCCTCCTTTTGGTGTATAATCTAAAGACTCCTGCCCATCAATAACATGGTATAACTCGTGAACGTGACCCATCCAAATACAATCAGCTCCTGATACCATAACTCCCATTCTGTTGTTTTGTATAACGCCCTTTGTAACAGGTCCTCCGCCCCCTGTGCCATGGTAATATTTCACGTTAAAAGCATGAGATGAATGGTTCTTATATTTTAACTGCAACTTCCACCACCCTCCATAACCTCCGGTAACAGTTTTACTTTTATTCTTATAGTTGGATAAGTCGACAAATCTCTGAAGAGGGTCTGTTTCTGTATTCTTGATAATTGCCGTTTCATGGTTTCCATACCCAATCCATGCAATATTATTCATATATGGAGACCACCAATCTACAGCATCCTCTATTACGGCATCTAAATAATTGTGTACATTATGCTCAGGTCTGATATCTTTTTTATTTCTACGAGGATCCCATTTCCCTTGCATCAAACATAGGAAGTCCCCATTAATAACGATGCCCATGTCTTGCTCAAGAGCCATATCTAAATGTTTCTTTAAAATATCTCTCTTACATTTAGGGTTGTCCCAATGGATATCTGATAACATCATCCATTTTTTGTCTGAAGAGCATTCTGTAATCAGAATATTTTTATTTATCTTGGTTGTAAGCATTATGTACTTCGTTACTTTTTAATAGGTTAAAATATTCTAAGAAAGTATTAAAAGGTTGGTCTATAATTAAGGGGTCATCTGCACCGACTAAATACAAAAGTGTTCTATCCCCAATATTTATTGTTCCATTCTCTTTAAATTCCACATCTGCCTGGATAGCAGATACTTTAGATATATCAAAAATAATAGGCACGTTGTCGCAATATAATTGAGCGTTACCAATAACATCATCTTCATTATTCCATACAACACAAATTGTGCTACACAAAGTTGGTAGTAGCGTTGATTCTTTTTGTTTTTTTCTCCAGAACATACTTAGTATTTTAATCAAAAATACAAAAAAACCTCCCTGTTTTTTAGGGAGGCTTTCGTTCTTAGAATGGTAAATCGTCTTCCGAATCTTTTTTATTGGTCTGCTGTGCATTGGATTCCTTTTCTATGGGTTCTGCCTTGCTAATTTGGTCTATTCTCCATACTTTTAAAGAATTGTAAACATTTCCGTTATATTCCCTACCCTCCACATTAAAATGGCAGTCAACCTCATCACCAACTGAAAATGGATCAATTAAAATTGTCTTGTCATTAATTAACTGAAATTCAACAACGGTTGGGTACTTATCCCCTGTCTCAATAACAAATTTACGGATTGCAAACTTTGGAGTTTTTTGCTCGGTACTCCCTACCGACTTAATTTTTCCTTGAATATTCATAATTTTTTAATTTTTACAAATATAATTTTTTTTATATATGGTTTGTAATTAACTTTTCAACATTAAAGTGTCAATAGTGTTTATAAAAAACATTTGGAAAGTAATTAGTGTATGTATTTACTTTGCATTTTAAACACAACAATATTATGGAAATAGAAAAAAACATCCCAATACCTTGCACTTCTGGAAGAGGAAGAAAAACAGAATATCATCTGCCCGAAATGGAGGTGGGTGATTCTTTTTTTGTTAAAGGGGAAAATAGTAAATATTTAGCAAAAATATTTTACCAGAGAAAAAAAATGAATTACAAACTAACAGCTAGAACCTACCCAGATGGTGTAAGGATTTGGAGAAAAGCGTAATTTAATTACCTTTGTTTCGTTGGAGTAGAGGCCGGCAAAACTAAAACACTATTAGCCCTGTTGAATAGGCGAGTCCTCTACCTCCCTGTTCTTCGGGGCATTTTTTTCGCAAATATGAACACAGGACAAATAATTAAAGCTAAGTCTGAAAGGGACTTCACAATGTTGAGTAATAAATTACTCCAAGACTGCACGTTAACTATTGAAGAAAAGGGTTTGTTGGTATACTTATTAAGTTTGCCATGTGACTGGGTTCTTTATAAAAAACATCTCCCTGAGAAGACAGGAGAGTCTAAGGGGACTATAGATCGTGTATTTAAGCAGCTCCAAGAAAAGGGGTATATTGTCTCTGTCAAGGTTATTGACGAGGATACTAAGTTATTTAAAGGGTGGAATCATATCGTTCATGAAATACCGACATCGGCAGAAACCGACATTCAGAAAACACCGACATCGGCTTTTACCGACCTCGGTCAAAGTATGCCTATACAAATACTAAATACTAATACAAATAATAATAATAATACAAATATTATAGGGAAAGCACGTTTTTCTCCACCAAGTCTTGATGAGGTAAAGGCATTTTTTAGAGAAAGAGGGTATCGTGAGGATGTGGCGAAGAAAGCATATGACTATTACACAGATGGTAAATGGCACGATAGAAATAACAAACCAATTAAGAATTGGAAATTGAAAATGCATATTTGGTTTAAGGATGAGAATAAAATACAGGAAGTAAAACTAAAAGTTAGAACTGCATTTGGAGATATAATCGAAGTGTCTAAATCACAATATGATTCAGCAGAACCAGGATTCTTTAAACAAATATAACAATGGACAATTTTCAAAAACTAACAGCACTTGGAATTGAGTGCAAAAATACATCGGCACAACAAAAGGTAAATTGTCCTTTCTGCAAGGATATAAGATCCAATAAAAGAGACAAATCATTAAGCGTGAATGTAGAACTTGGGGTCTATAAATGTCACTACCCAAACTGCGAGGCTTTTATGGGAAAGAGTGTCTCCACATTCGAAAGAAAGCCTGAATACATACTTCCGGTATCTAAACTTCAAAAAGTTAGCGACAAAGTCCTTTCTTGGTTTGAGTCAAGAGGTATCTCTAATAACACACTCCTTCAATTTAAAGTTACGGAAGAAGATGCATATTTTCCTCAAGTACAAGAGAACAGGAAGGCAATATGCTTTAATTACTTCAGAGGACCGGATCTCATAAATATAAAATATAGAGACGCAGCCAAGAATTTTAAGATGGTGAAAGATGCAGAACTCATCATGTACAATCTGAACGCAATAGAGGGTTATAATTGGTGTGTAATTGTTGAGGGGGAGATGGATGCCTTGTCTATGCATGAGGCTCAAATTTACCCTGTTATAAGCGTTCCTAATGGGGCAACCAAGGGTAATCAGAATCTTAAATATTTGGACAACTGTATTGACCATTTCAAAGACAAGGATAAAATTATAATATTTACAGACAATGACTCATCTGGACTTTCTCTAAGAGAGGAGTTAGCAAGACGTTTAGGGAAGGAAAGGGTGTGGTACATTAATCCAATAGAGGGATGTAAAGACGCAAATGATATATTAATCAATTATGGAATTGAGGCACTTCAAAAAGTAGTTGCAGAGAGTTACCAAGTGCCAATAGAAGGAATAGAGAAAGTACATGACGTAAAAGATAAGATACTTGACATATATACGAATGGATTTCCACATGGACTTAAAGTTGGTTATTCGGAATTTGATGACCATATGAGTTTTAGAGGTGGCGAATTTACAATAATTACAGGAACACCTAACGCAGGTAAGTCTACTTTTTTGAGCAATGTATTAGTTAGGCTTGCCTCAAAGCATGGGTGGAAAATAGCTATGTTCTCTCCAGAGAAACAGCCTACAGAGATATTATTCTCTGAGTTAGCCGAAATATATATTGGGAAGTCATTCTCTTCATACAATCAAATTCTCAAAATGTCTAGGGAGGAACTACAAAAAGCTGAAGACTTTGTTGACGAGAATTTTTTCTTTATGAAGATAGATGAAATAGATGTGACCATAGATGGAATACTCGCCAAAGCATCTGAACTAGTTCAAAGAAATGGTATAAACTGTTTAGTGATAGACCCATGGAATTATGTAGAACATAAATACGAAAGAGGAACTAATGAGACACAATACATATCAGAGGCACTCACTAAAATTAAAAGGTTTAAGGATAGGCTTGGAGTTCATGTGTTTGTAGTTGCCCACCCAACTAAAATTAGAAAAGAAAATGGATCTTATGTAGTCCCAACTCTTTATGACATTGCAGGGTCTGCTCACTTCTTTAATAAATGCGACAATGGATTCGTAGTGTATAGAGACTATGCTACTGGTCAAACAAAGGTTTATATTCAAAAGATAAGGTGGTCATTCATAGGAAAAGTTGGAGACATTAATTTTATGTATGATGTGGCGTGTAAAAGATTTACGAGCATTATGGATGATAAATATTCATTCAACCCAATGAATGACTATGAACAAATACAAGACGATATCACATACGATGAAAATATACCATTCTGATCCGGCAATGCAATTAGCACTTCGGCAAGTAGCCATAACAAAGTATAAAGATGGGGAATTATTAGGGTCAAAAGAAGATTTTTTAGAAAATATTGAAGCTGTTTATATCTCTGTTGATAAAAATTATGATAAAATTTTAGAAGTTTTATTTGCATTTTGTGAGAAAAATGTTAGATATTTGCGAAAACATAATTTAATAGAACAAAAAGTAAATGAAGAAATAATACTAAAGGCAAAGAAAAGAACGTGCAGAGAATTGGGGATATTAAAACCAAATATGAGCGAAAAGTATAAAAAAAAATATCTTCAGAATCTGTACAAGTATGTTTACTGGGAGTTCATTAAATCACACACATTAGAAGAAGTACAACTTAAATTTAACAAAATATGAAAACAAAAACAATCCACTTTCTGGACATATTGGAATATGTGCCGGATTCAAAGAAAAACCAATTTATTACAGACTTGGTTATTTATGTGCCTCACATTCAATCTGAGGCTGAAAAGTATAAGAATATTGTACACGATGTAAACTTTGGCAAAGAGAGAAAAGAATATGTAGATACAATCAGGAAAGTGAGTAAGATGATTTGGAACAATGATGACAGCACAAGAAGAGATTTAAGAAATGTTCAGGCTCGTCAAATGATGTACTATTTTCTATACAACACATTACCACTTTCCTATATGGAGGTTGGAGGATATTTTGATAAGGATCACTCTACAGTTATTCATGGAATAAAGAGATTTACATCTGACATGGAAACATCTCTTAGAACCCGACTAATGGTTGAGTTATTTGTAACAAAAATGGAAGAAAGTGGTTACAGACAGCCTAGAAGAGCATACGAATTATTAATGAATAACATTGAAGTTTATGGAAATAGCAATCAGTAAGCCACACAGCACAACATTTGAGTTTGAAGGGGAGTGTTTTTTGGATATGAAGTATTCATTCACCCTCACAAAAATTGTAAATAATGAAGGCACGCATTACTTTGTATCTGCTCATCCACACTCTTCAGAAAATAATTGGGAGGATTGGAACAATACAAAGCAAAATGTCATTGAAAATATAATAAAAAAACACTTTGAACAAAATGGAGCAGAATAATACCGAAAATATAGATGTCAGATATGAATATAAACAGTCTGAAATAGTAAATGAAGTTCTTTCTGATATCAAATTTAGAGAAAAGAAAGGATTTCTTCAATATGGAACTACTGTTGATCGTACTGACTATGATTTAAAGATGTGGTTGAAAGAGGCATATGAAGAGTGTTTAGATATGGCTGTTTATCTAAAAAGTGCAATTAACAAAATAAATAAAAAATGAGATACGGATCTGTATGTAGCGGAATAGAAGCAGCCACTATGGCATGGCATCAATTAGGATGGACTCCGCAATGGTTTTCTGAAATAGAGCCTTTCCCATCAGCAGTTTTACAGCACCATTACCCCAATGTGCCTAATCTTGGGGATATGACTAAAATTCACTCAAATCCTATTTTTAATGAAACAACTATCGATGTTCTCGTTGGAGGAACTCCCTGCCAATCATTCTCAGTCGCAGGTCTCCGAAAAGGAATGGAAGACCCTCGTGGTAACCTGGCCCTTGAATTCTGCCGACTTGCTTTCAAAGCAAAACCCAAATGGCTCGTATGGGAAAATGTCCCCGGTGTTTTGTCAAGTAACGGAGGAAAAGATTTTGCTTCCCTCCTCGGGGCGTTGGGGGAACTCGGGTATGGGTTCGCATACAGAGTTCTTGACGCTCAACACTTTGGAGTCCCACAAAGACGCAGAAGAGTCTTTCTTGTCGGATATCTTGGAGATTGGAGACCTGCCGCAGCGGTTTTATTTGAGTCCGAAAGCCTGCTCGGGTATAATACGAAGAGCAGAAGTAAGGGGCAAAAAGTTACCAGAGAGGTTGAGGGAAGCATTGTTAACGACAGTGAATCAGGAGAATGGTGGGATGGAGGACAAACAGCAGCAAGTTTAACTACTCGTTGCCATGACCAATATATGCCTGACAAGGGACACTTCTCTGCTGTGATTCAAAAATCAGAAACGTCAGCTATATGTTTTAAAGTTAGAGGAGGTGTTTCTGAAAACTCAGGTGAACAAGGAGGTGTCCCTGGTAAATCAGCAGGAAAAGGTTATCTCGGAAGTGAGGAGAAGTCTTTTACCATTGCCACATCACCGGATCAATGGTTATTTGAGGATAAAAAATCTAATGCCGTATTCGCTCTTGCTGAAAACACTATTGGAAGGCAACCATTAAATGGTGGTAACGGAGATGGTTTTACAGAAGGCGGTCCTATGTACACATTGAATGCATCAGGAGTTCATGGAGTTGCCGTTGATATGTACAACATGAGTATTAACGAACAGACATCTCAAACTCTTTCATCCTCTGCTTCGGATATCAATCACACAGGCGGTACAATTACGAACTCACGAGTTCGTAGACTTACCCCTGTAGAGTGTGAGCGTTTGCAAGGATTCCCAGACAACTTTTCTAATATCCCATACAGAAATAAAGATGAGTCTCCCGATGGGCCAAGATATAAGGCACTTGGAAACTCTATGGCTGTCCCTGTTATGAAATGGATTGGTCAAAGAATACAAGAAGTTGAAGATATACTTAATGAACAAAACAATGTCGAAAAACAATAGAAAAATCATTTCAGTAGTGTTATTATTCATGGTAACTTGCATCTCAATAAGCTGTACAACAAATAATTACTACCCTGTAAATAAGGTAATATATTCTAACGCTGATAGTTCTGTTAAGGAAATATGTGACAGCATAAATATAGACTTTAATACAGTTGGAACAACAACAGATCCTGAATGAAAACACTAAATAGTTTAAGCGGTGGAAAAACAAGCTCCTATATTGCCGTACATTACCCGGCTGATTACAATGTATTTGCATTGGTTACTACTACCGATAAAGAATGCCTTTTTCCTGACGAAGAAGTTAGAAAAATAGTATCTGACAAGATTGGTAGGGAGTTTATTGGGACTCTAGAAATGGATGAAACAATATATACAATACTTGATCTCGAACAATTTATTGGAAAGAAAATAGACTGGGTTGTAGGAAGACCATTTGATGAAATTATACAGAGAAAGGATAAAATATACTTGCCAAATAAAGTCCAAAGGTTCTGCACTATAGATATGAAACTAAAGCCAATTATGTCTTTTTGGTATGACAATATCAGAGAGCCTATAGAAATGAGAATTGGATTCAGAGCAAATGAGATGAGAAGAGCAAAGTCAATGCTTGAGAGGACAGAGGAAGATGGCTTTGTATACGATAAGTTTATTGTAGGAAAACACCCAAGCGGTAAAAACAAGTGGCAAAAAATGAAATATCAGTCACCAAGATTTCCTCTAATAGAAAATGGAATATTTAAAGATGAGATAGAAGAGTATTGGAAGGACAAGCCAGTTCGATTTGCATACATGAATAATTGTGTAGGTTGCTTCCACAGAAATCCAATACTCCTCAAGCACATGGCAACAAAAGCTCCTAATAAGTTTGAATGGTTTTGCAAGCAAGAAAGAAACCAAGGATATGAAAACAATAATGGAGGATTCATCACCGGAATGTCATATGACGATATATTAAAAACAAAACTTCAAATTGAGCTGTTTGACGATGATTTTAATGAATGTGACTCTGGGTATTGCGGACTATAAAATAAACAAATAATGACTATAAAACTAAATGAATCTGAGGTACATTTCTTGAGAACAATTGCCTCAACAAGAGCTTTTTTTAGCAGAAAAAGAGGTGTGGTAGACCAAAAGTTTGCTTCAGACAAGTCGGGATATGAAATTGACTTTGATGGATGCCTCTCCGAATATGCATTCTGCAAGTGGCATAATATAAACTTTAATCTATCTTTTGGAGATGATACAGCAGGTCAACCCGACTGCATATATAAAAGTTTAACCATAGATATAAAAAGCACTCGTTTGAAAAATGGAAGACTTATAGTTAAATTAAATGCAGTCCCTGTTGATATGTATGTACTTGCCATTGTACAAGATGACAATACTATCTTCTTTCCTGGGTACATTAGGTCAGAAGATATAAAGAAAGAAGAAAATATTCGTAACTTAGGGACCAGTGAATCGTATGTCTTAGACCAGGATCAATTATTAAGATTTAAAGAAAATGTACAGAAAAAATAGACACTCCATCATACTCAGCGAAGATGATGATGACAAAGTATTAGAAGTTACAGAATGGTCCAATGGAGCAGGCGTAGACTTCTCAATAGAACATCGAGGATGTAGAAATACATACCCACTCTCATATAAAGATTTTAGAATACTCAGAAAACTAGTAAAAGAATTACTTAAAAATGTTGACTAAAGGATACTACATAGAGGCAGAAGAAGTTATGACTACATCTGGAGGAATTGATTTCTTTGATATTGCCCCACAAGACACAACCGTTTTAACAATGTTTGATATCCGAGATGTGATGTCAATACGCCAAGTAGATGAAACTATACCACAATACTCTGTAATAGAAATAGGCATGGGTAATCCACGCCTATTCAAAGTGCCGTATGAGGCTATAAAGAGTTATTTTCTAAATAGAGATTCTATTTAAAATACTAACGACCTCTCATTTTAGCCTTACATGAAGGACTTGTTCCAACTTTTTTATTTCTTTTTTGTGCAAATTTAGAAGCACCTGTGCTATAATTTGCCTTACCTTTTCTTGACAAATCAATACCAAAACTAGATGATTTTTTTTTAGGATTGTTTTGCTTTTGAGCATCTTTAGAAGCCTTTTTAAAATCCTTAGCAGTTTGCCTAGCTTCTTTTTTATAATCACGAGCTGACTTAATACCAAGCCTTTCATTTTCAAGTTTATTAGCTTGATTAATTTCCCTCCTAGTCATTTTTTTCTCGAGTGGAATTGAAGATGTTTTTTTTCTATCGTATCCTGAAAAATTACCCACATTCATGCCTGTAAATGGGACTTGATTTTTATTTACACCTACGTTAGTGGCTGGCTGTTTTTTCTTTTTAAATTGTAACATTTTTATATATTTTTATTTCTTGGTAAATATAATTATTTTTCTCTAACCGGTCTACTTTCTGTAGTAAATCCTTGATATATTTTTAACTTGCAAACTATAGCATAAGTATCTCTAGTACCTGCGTATATTAACCTACGATCAACCTCCGTAACTAATATATCGTTAGATTTTGGATAAGACATTTTTGCAAAGTCTGATATAAACAAGTCAGCACTTTGGTTAGCAATTAATTGGTCATCATTGGCAGAACTAAAAGTCGCAGCGACTACTTCAATTGTAGTAATTGGGACCGCCTTGTAGTAGTTCAAGTTGTACCCATCATTTGAATTGTCAACAACTAATTCTTTATTTGCTTTAAGTTTATTTAAGGCGTTCATTTCTTTTTATATTTAGGATTTTGCTTTATTTTTTTCTCCTGAGCAAGCATAGCCTTGGTAGGCTTTTTACCCGATCCGGCCTTTGCTCTAATGTTGTTCCATAGGGAGTTTTCTACTCCGAGTTTGTTTAACTTTTTCATGACCCTTTAACCCATTTTTTATTTTTTGGTTGAGCAGTCTTACTAGGACTCCATTTAACTTTGTCGGCCCAATATGCGGCACTCATCTTACCCTTAGATATATTCTTAGCGTGACGAGATTTAAAAGCCTCACGTTGCCCTGCTGTTTGGTTAGTCTTTACACCCTGTTGACCAAAGCGAATGGTTTTAACTTGGTCACCTTCTTTAGCCACAACAATGTGACTCTTGGTTGGATGATCCGGAGTTCTCTTGGGTTTATTAAAACCAGCGACTCCTGCACGAGCTAAACGAGAATCTTTTTGCATTACCCTTGACCTTTATATAGTTTTTTATAGTTTCTAGAATTCTTTAGTTGAGAAGATTTGGTTTTAGCGTGTACGCCTGGTCTCCTTACCTTAGCCTTCCTTTTAAAGTTATTTTCCTTTTGAACCCTTGCCATTCCTTTTTACTTTTTTATTCAAACTCATTTTAGGGACACCTCTCCTCATAGATATTTCTGAGGCTGTAGATGCATAATAATTTGAATAACCATTATTCATATCGTTGGATAAGTTCTTTAATTTAGCCATTATTTTTTAAACTTATAATTCCTAAGAACAGGCACGTTACCTATAGAAATTTGTCTCTCAACAGATTTTTTATAAGGAGTCTCATTTCTATTATTAACTCGAACAACCCTTTTCTTAGATTGAATTAATTTATTTGGAGCAGATTGTTTTTCAACTGTAACAGTCTTACCCTTGGGTCCAGTTGTAGAGTATTTAACCTCTTTCATTTTAGTTGCCCCACTAGCCCTTGTGATGTATGTTTTTTTTGTATTTCCACCATCACTTATTATAGTTTCTTTTTTTCTTTTAAACATAGCAATATTATTTTAAGTCCCTTCTCCTTTTTGTAGATTTATAAGTTGTCCCATTGATGTCTGACTTATAGCGTTTCTCCTTTACTTTTTGACCACTTCTGTTGTATTTATCTACATCATATGAGAATTTAAAATTCTTTTCATCAAAATCAGAATACTTATTCTTTTTCTCTGCACCGGACTTGTAATAAGTAGTTTTTTTTGTTACCTCTCCTTTTGGAGTGTTAGAATAGAACTTAGATTTTATAATCTTTTTCTCACCACCATCTTTAGGAGTGAGGGTTTTTAATTTATATGTTACAAGACCACCTGTGTTTTCATCATACCCTCTCGTTTTATTTTTCATTCGTGTAGTGGTGACAACACCTTTTCTAGTGTTTCTTGTAACTGTAACTTTTTTTCGACCATCTGATTTTTGAACAATTCTTTTAGGCATAGCTTTATATTTTATAGACACAAATATACACATATTTTTTTTTATTACATATATCGTGTAATATATTTGCTTAACTAATTTATAATGTATAAAGACATGGACAATAATTATCTCTTTCTAAGATCACAAGTCAAAGCATTTCACCCAAATTGGAGCGAAGAACAAGTAGATTCCGAGGTGAAGAAAATAATTGATGGGGATGAAGAGGATGGAGGTTGCCTCTATTGTGGGTCGTAACAAGTAATTGTTAACATCTTTTTTTTAAAATGTATGTAAACTTTTTACTATATTTGTAAAATAATTAAAAAACACAAGTATGGAAAAGTTAAACATGAGTATGGATCAGGCTGAACAATTGGGTAATACTGTTCGTGATACTCTCATTATTTTACTCGTAATGAACTCAGAAAAATCTAATGAGGAAATCTCCTATAACTTGAAGGAAACTATTAATGCCATTATAGATACAGTAGTAGATGGAAACTTTGACGCTATCCGAGAGAGTAAAGAATTTGCCTTATCAGTTAAGGAAGCTAAAGAAGCTATGGCTTCAGAAGATAATTAATTAGCTCCGTTGGTTAGGAAAGAAACATTTCGGAGAAAAGTTCGGAGGTCAAGATGAAAAGTAAAAGACTCACAGAAGAGGAAATGCTAATAGAAATAATAAACACAATGTTTATTATAGCCGGTCATAATGTAACATACGAAGATATCAAAGGTCGACAAGACAAATGGTACACACAATGGACCATGACTCCAGAACAAGAAAAGAAGTGGATGGAGTGGATGATCTCATACTATCGTAAGAATAAAAGAATGACAATAAGCTACGCAAAAAGAGCCGCAGCATGGACAAACCTAATGTGGGGACTAACCGTAGTACAACCATTAGTAGAACAGAAAAATGAGTGACATAAGCAAGTGTTCGGGTGAAGGATGCCCTCACAAAGAAAAGTGCTACCGATTCACAGCTCCTGCCGATGAATACCGCCAGGCATATTTTACAAAGCCGCCAATCAAGGACAATGGAACCTGCGATATGTTCTGGGGACAGACACAAACAGATATCCTCTCCCAACTCAAAGAAATCGTAAAGGGATAGTTTGACAAAAATACTTGCTCATTTTGACTTTTTGATGTATCTTAGTGAAAAGTCAACATAATGATATACTTTATCCAACACACCGATTTTATAAAGATTGGTTACACAAAAGAAATACATAAGCGGTTAAACCAACTACAGGTTAGCTGCCCAGTAAAATTGAAGGTTCTTGGTTTAATTCCAGGAGGCTTTGAAGATGAGTCAAAACACCATATCATGTTTGAACATCTACGTTCTCATGGCGAATGGTTCTCTGCTAACCAGGAACTTATAGACTTTATCGCAAAACAGAATACCGATTTAATGTGGAAGCATGGATTCCAAGAACATGAGTATAATGAAATGGGAATACTCAAAGAATGTAGAAAAAGAGAACACCTCTCTTTGGAAAGATTAGGAGAAAAATTAGGAACGTCTAAGCAAAGTGTTCAGAGCATGGAGAGAAGAACTTTGAATGGCAGCATCACTTTAGGAGCATTGGTAAAAGCATTACACGCTATGGGGTACAGGTATGAATACAGAGCAGTTAAAATTGTTACCACACTATAGTGTGTTTTAGCAGTCATTAACCCTGATTTTACTACATAATGTATAGAATAGCCACCATAATGTGGTTTTGGTAAAACGGCCAACCTCAGATGTCCCATAAAAAAAGACAACTGATGGATTTTTATACCCTATAAGGTATGTTATACCTTCCGGTATTATACCAAGTACCCGAATGGGTATATATGAAATAGATGTTAAAAACCACATCTGTCGCATATATAGTAAACTTTTGTGACGAGCTTGGTCGGTACTTGGTCGGTACTTGGTCGGTACTTGGGGGAAGTATAGTAAACTTTTGCGACAAGCTATTGTGGAAAATATTCTCCAGAATCAGCCCTTTAGTGGAAAATAATCCCCAACCCCTATGGCTTAGTAGAAAATATTTGCCAAGTACGGAAGTAAAAAGGTGCATGAATTTTTCCAAAAACCTCATGCAGAATGTCCAGTATTTTGTGCAATAAACGTGACTCTACTACCCAGGGACAAACTGCCCCCACAGGAAAGTAGACAAACCACCTACGCCCAAAATAACCATTAGGTTGACTCCAACAAGATGGGTAGTAGCACTAACCAACCAAACATCTAAAGGTCTCGAATTAACCACCTTTAACACAATACCAAAAAAAAAATATATAGTTCAGATATTTATGTATATTTGCGTATAATTAAAAAATAAAAAATAATGGGTCCAAAAGAAACAAGACAAGCGAATACAACTCGCAAAAACCTTTTAGGAAGAACAGTTTCCGTTGAAAGAAAGCAACAGGGAAATGAACCTGCATCTAAAACAAGAACCGTAATCTCTAAAAACGGTGGGGTAGTAAGTACAAAAACATCTTATAAGGATGGCAACTCTATTGCAGGAAAAATGAGATCTAATAAAATAGATAAAATTATTAGAAAGTCTAACGTTAAACCAATAGACAAGGCATTCGAAAAGTTAGCAGGCAAGGCAGCACGCAAGATAGTAAAGAAAATTAAAATGGGGTCTAAGCCTCGCTAAAAATAAAAAGTCATGAGAACAACAAGAAAAAAAGACCCAAATCCACCAAGGAGAACGGTAGTAAGAGAAATAAGCAAGAAAACAAAAAGAGACTTTGAAGGACTCCCATACGCACCACTAGGTCAAGACGTAACAAAAACAAAAGTGGTCTATAAAAATGGCGAAATTAAAAGGGGTAAGAAAATAACATACTCAGAAAAATCATCGGGGCAAAGAGAACTCGGGTCAAGAAGAGTGAAAAGATACTCAGCCACAGAACTAAAAGCGGCAATGAAAAAACAAGAGGCAAAACCAATAGACAAGACAGTAAAGAAAATTAAAATGAAGTATAAGCCTCGATAAAAATACTAAAACAAAAAGAGAGCCTCACACGAGGCTTTTTTTATACCCCAAAATTTTTTTTTCACCCTGGTCCACAAAACAGAATCACCATTATGCACAAAACGCATTCTTCCGAAACCACCCCCCCATAAAATACACCTTCAAAAATTAAAAACTCAACAAAACCAGGATACCCACCGTCAACCAAATCGCACTATTATAAATAATATTCATAATTTTTACGATTTGCAAAGAAAGGGAAAACAAAAGAAAAGACAAAACAAAAACAGCACGAGAAGAGGACAGAGGGGGGTTTCTACCACCACACCCCCCACCCCGGGCGATCCGGAGATCACGTTTTCCGAACCTACCCAGCCCAAAAGCCAAAAAGCCAAAAGGCGTTTTAAGTTGTCATCCTTGCGTTATCTTCTCGCCATCTATATCAAGGCATCACCTATGCGTTTTCATTGCATCCTTGCGTCTCTAATGCAGTCACGTTTGCCCATCTTCAGTACATCCAATGTCAGCACCAAGGTAAGCAAGCAAGATGTGGCGAAAAAATGCCTTTGTTAATAAAGTTGTCAATATCTTTTCTCACTACCTATTGCATATGTCAAAAATCCATTCGGCAAACTATGTTAATAAACTTGTTCATATCTATTTCTGCCCAATGTAAAACCTATTCATTTTTTTCGTAAGGCAGAAAAAATCCACATCCAAACGTGAGCAAAAATCACATCAAATTATAGGCATTTTTTATGTCAATTTTGAGGAGATTTTCTATGTAGGTTGTAACACATTTCCCCCCATTTTTTACTCGCACAGTTTTTTTATACCAACTTTTTTTCATTTTTTTCAATCTTTTTTTATGTCTTGAAAGCATTGATTTTACTGCTGATCCAAGGATTTGTTGTTCTGAAAGTATAGTAAATCCATGGCTTTCAGCGTTTTTTAACAATGAAAGTATTGTTGTTGTAGGGATTCGTGTGATTTTAACATTAAATTGTTAATATTCTTTATAAATATTTTTTAAAAATAATTTGGAGAATCAATTTATGTGATTACTTTAGCACCATCAATCAACGGATTGAACGAAAATTGAAATAGTGTTTTAGGTATCGCAAACGAATGTTTATAGTCTCGTACATATGTGAATATCTATAGAGAGGAATTAAAGAATACATAAGACACAATGATATGAATAGTAAGAGGCGTAACCAACATCCTTGATTGGACAAGTAACTTAATCGATGTTAGAAGAGGTAGTGAACGACTAAAGTTGGGACTCATAAACGGAGAAGAGTATAAAGACCGAATTCTTTGAAATATGGAAAATTGAATTGAAGATGTGGATGAGAAAATCATTTGTTCAATTCACGTATCTGAAATGGTTATCCCATTTCGTTAATGCATCACAACTTAATTCCAAAGGTTAAGCAGTATAACTGAATGCAGATGGGCGAAACAATAATAACTTAATACCTTAAATCTATGTCACAAGACAAAACTTTCATTCCCGCATTACTTATGCTATTAGTAATGCTAATCTCTACATTCGGAATCTTTGTATCTATTGTGGAGAGAAATTCTAACAATTGTATGCTATTTATGTTCACCTTCTTGATGGGTGCATTGATAAATATCGTAATCGTAAAAACAAGTAAGTAAAAACCTAATAATTTAAGACAATGAAAAAGAAATCAGTATTTACAATCGGAGCAGAAAAAGACTTCACCTATGTTGGATATGCATCAGATTTGAGATGGAATGGTTGGGCAATACCTTACTTCAATGCAGATGTGATGAATAAGATATTCAGCAGAGATTATCTATTTCAAAACGAAGAATCCGATTCAATTCTATCTTTCGAGGATGGTGTATTGTACGAGACGTACGATGGTCAGAAGATGGTTATCTGCGATGGAAGAATTATCAATGGAGAAAAGCATTGGTTTTTCGGTACTAGTTGGACGTGGGAAGAAGTGACTTCGCTTGGATACCTTGCTAACCTTTGCGAATCATTTGACAATGACAATGGCGAATGGGATAATGTAAGAGAGGATGAGAGAGATTACCTTGTTGAGATAATCGAATTTCATTCACTAAATTCATAATAACTAAAATCAATTTTAATAACTAAAAAACATAAGACAATGAACAATTCAAGAATCCCTTTGCTAAAACAAAATGCATCAGCACAAGACATCGTTAACTATCTAAATTGGTTATGGGAGTCACCTTTCCATTATCACATAGACGAATGCCCATCTGACATTGCTTGGTCAGTTGAGATTAGTGATGAGCAGATTAAAATTCTCGTTTGGAATTCAGATGTGATGTGGAATCACAATTGTGATGACATTAACGCATTCCTTTGGGATAATTACTACAAAGATTTTAACAACAACTAAAAAACAAAAGACAATGGCTAAAAAATTCACATTAACTGAAGAGCAATTTGTAATGCTAAATTCATATGCGTTAAGGTATTTAAATCGCACGATTCACGATTTGAAGAATATTAAATTTGAAAGTTCAGAAAATGTAACGAGTAAATATTACCAACGTGAAATAGACGAATGTGCTAATGTACTTGCTTCTATTGAGCATAAGTACAATGTAGATGAAATAACATATAAGTATTATGAAAACAAACTTAATAACCAATAATAAATCAAGACAATGATAAAATATAAAATGCCTTTTAAATGTGGCGAATTTGTAAAACTCAACACAATGTCACAACCATATACTTTCTTAGGATATATTGACAAGGATTGCAAGAGAGGATTAATTGCTAACTTGTATGGTGACAAGTTAGAGATTTGGATTAATGACATTACTCACTATCAAAACTAAAAATTATACATACAAACTAAAAAAAAACAAGACAATGAAAAACATTAACACATTATCAGAAAACCAACAAAGAATCATCAATTCATTGGTGAATGAATTCGAGAAAATTAATCAGCCAACATTTATCAGTAATGGAGGATTAGTAGATTGGTCAAAAATTAATCAAGACAAAAACGAATGGGAACAAACCAAACGTGAAGTAGAAATTAATAATGACGCTATGCGTAAGTTTATTCGTCAGACTATTGAAAATACTGACGCAAAAATTCGTGAATCATTAGGTCACATATTTACAATTGAAACAAAACTTTGGGATAGAATTGAAAGTGGATGTAATTGGAAGATAGACAAAGCATTCTCAATAAGTTTAGGTGTGAAAACATCTTATACATATAGTAAATGCGGTAACTTTTCAGCAGAATCTATTGAAAATATAGGATTCAGTACATACGCGGGAAATCCTAATAGAGAGCTTAAATGCGATACAATAGAAGAATTGTTTCAACACGAAAGAGTAATTAATACCATAAAGAAACACGTTTACTAACAACTGGAAATTATGAAAAGCACAATGAATCTAAAAAAATCCATATTCGTTTTGGATGGTCATAGAGGAACATATATTCCTCAAGAATTCGCAGAGATAATGGTTAACGAGAGACATCTGCATTCCTATGAATTCACGAATGACAGCAATGTACTTCAGCAGATTCTTGCTGAATTGCTTGAAGGTAAGGATGGCGAGAATTACTACGAGAATTGGAATGACTTGTTAATGCATTACTACGAGATTCGCAGAAATTCTACGAATGACATCTACCTACTGACTCAAGACGAGGATGGTGACTTATGGTTAATTCACGAGGATGAATTAGAGGAATGGAACGAATATACTTTCTGACTATGAATCCGAGAATTATAAGAGCGAGATTTCTCTGCCAATGTGCAGAGACTTCTCTTCCCATCAAGAAAGGTGAGATGTGTTTGTACTATCCATCGGATAGAAAGGTATACCATTTAGATAGTGACCAAGCATACCAATTTCGGATGTGGAAACAAGATGAACAAAACGGTTTTATTTACTAATTAAAAAACAAAAGACAATGAATTTACACGAATTAAAAACCTATGCCGTTAAGATGGCTAAAGAGAATCCAACATTAAAGAGAGAAATTTATGACTTCGTTCAGTTAGCAATTGACGAGATTGACGAAGGAGGATCTGAGAATCACGAATGCGAATTGGCGAGACGAGATATCGAATTCATCGTGAATGAGAAGATGATTGAAGACGAGATGCAAAAACGCATTGTTACTGGTCAAGAAGAAAAGGTAGAAAAATTATCTTACGAAGAATTGGAGGAGAGACTTGCTTTGGCTAACATTCAAGCAAGAATTGTATTTGACATCCTTCACGAAAGAGAATGTCAAGGTAATGGAGAAGCAGATGAGGAATTGTTCTATGTGAACAACATAAAACTGCTGACCAACATCAATTCAAACGAATGGAAAAGAATGGATTAATAACTAACAACTTAAAACAATGACAACAACAACAAATGACGGTTTTGTTTACTTGATTGTAAACGAGAAAGCAAAAGAGATTTTTAACTATGGGATATTTGAACTTTATGGTCTTTATGCTAATGGAACAGAATCTTTAATAGAATCAGAAGAACATTTAAGCAATGTTATCGCAGATGGATGCGAGATTGGAATCGAGATAGGATTCGTAAATGACATACTAAATCAATAACTTAAAACAAAAATAAAATGGGATTTTTTTCTTGGAAGACAAGCGACACGAATCGCTCAATAAGTAATGTTCATTCCGGTAGAGGAACATTCAAAGTAACTATGTTAATGCCTTATGGCGAGAAGTATGTCGAATCTAATTACGAAGGATATGGTATATTCGGAGGAATGGATTTCTACGATGCTGTATACGAATTGAACAAAGACAATCCGATATTTGAACACATCACATCTCAACAATGGGAGAATAGATTCAAAGGTATAATGATGCTATCTGACAAAGAGAAGAATAGAAGATTCGCCATCTCGCCAAGATTGGTAGAAGACGATTCTCTCGAATGGATAGATGTGGATGATTCACCAATTTGCGAATCTCAAGGATATTTTTATTAATAACTAAATCAAAACAATATGCAAAACAAAATTGAACAAGCAAGCGAGCTTGCAGAAGAAAAATTGAAAACATACAATTC
>Ga0255172_1000172_pt1 | contig 26965 bp, 23 predicted proteins | sample Atl_Yuk_RepC_8d_FD_189952 | JGI IMG/M metagenome (GOLD analysis project Ga0255172, IMG submission 189952) | Freshwater microbial communities from Altamaha River, Georgia, United States - Atl_Yuk_RepC_8d | ecosystem: Environmental > Aquatic > Freshwater > River | place: USA: Georgia | collected... | reverse complement strand
ATCGCCAACGCGCTGGCAGGCTTCGCCTCGAGCTTCACGGTGGAATTTACCGCGGACGGCACCGCCCGCACCGTGACAATGCCCGGCAACGTCACCGCCTTGAACGGCACCTACACGCCGTCCAGCACCGACGGCACACGCGATCTGCTCAACTTAGTGACCTTCGACGGCGGCACGACGTGGCTGATGTCGATCGTCGCACAGAATTACTAGGCGAGAGGTCCCGATGAGTTCGATTGCCCGCCGCCTCGGCGTCATGGGGCAGGTGGATGCGGATGTACTGTCGTGGCGCGACACCATCGTCGCCGCCGGCAGCAGCGTCTCCGTTGCCATTCTGTCCATTGCGTCGCGCTTCGTGGCGGACGAGAAAGCGAGCGGCGCCTGGCCGCTGACTGACGACTACTGGCCGTTCTGGGGCGAGAACCTGATCCAGGCGACCGTGTCGCTCAAGCAGCGGCGCACTGTGACACTGGTCAACGCACCGGCCTTCACGGCGGGGCGGCATTTTGCGACCGACGGCACATCCAGATATCTCAACACCGGATTCATTCCCTCGACGCACAAGATCGCGGCCAGCACGCACAATTTTCGTCTCGCGGTCTATCTGCGCGACAATCTGTCGGGCAACACCTACGCGGCAGGTGCCGTCTCGAGCTCGAACAGGAACCTCCGTGTGCGTCCTCGCAATGGCAGCGTGGCCTATCTCGACGTCAACTCCTCTTCCGGTACCTACACGCTTCCTGCGGCGACCAGCGCGGGCTACACGGCCGGCTCGCGCGATGCGGCGTCCGGTGCCAACAGCTACGCCTACAAGAACGGGGTTGCCATGGTGCAGGCCGTCGCTCCCACGGCATTCGGCTCGGCGAGCCTGCCCGTCGTCCCGATCTTTGTCGGCGGATACAACAACGCAGGCGTTTTTGCGGGTCCCCGCGCCACGTCGATTGGCTTCATGGCGGTGGGCGCCACCCTCAGCGCCGCGCAGGAGCTGGCCCAGTATAACGCCGTGCAGGCGTGGGCCACTGCCCTGGGAGCAAACGTCTGATGCCGGGGTTCATCGTCCTCACCGCCGACGAGGCAGCCCATGTGCGCGGTCCGGCCATTCCGCCCTATGCGCTGGAGCCCATCGAACGGCAGGGTGGTATGTTCATTCTGCCAGCCGGCGTGCTGGATCATCCGGCCTATGCGATGCACGCCGAGTTCCTGGCGGTACTGCCGCAAATGGATAGCGCTGACCCGTCGTTCCCGGCCGCGCTGGTTCCCACCGAAGACTGAAGCGGCTCGTGACCTTCCCGTATCCCCACGGTGCGCTGCCAGTCGGCGCGGCGCCCTATACCATGCCCACTAGCACGGCCGAGCGCGTCCTGCTGCTGTCGCCGCGCGACAGTGACCTCGGCACCCTGTCCGCCAGCACTGCTGTCACGACGCTACCGGTGACCAATCTGCAGAGCCCGGAGCCCAGCAAGAAGTGGCGCTCGACCTCGATCGCCGGGCAGTACATCGACATCGCCCTGGCATCAGGCCTGGGCTGCAACGCGGCGGCTCTCGTCGGCCATAACCTGAGCGGCGCCGGTCTGTGGCGGGTGAGGGGATACGCGGCCCTGGCTGATGTGGGAGTCGCGGCGGCCTCGGATACTGGCTGGCAGAGTGTCTGGGCGGGCGGCGTGAAGGCCCCGGACGCGGCCTGGGCCCACCATCTCGCGCTCCTCCGCTGGACGTCCAGCGGGGATCATCGCTGGTGGCGCGTCGAGTTCGCCGACCCTGCGCCGACCACGACCCACATTGAAGCCGGACGCCTGGTGCTGGGTGTCGCTTTCCAGCCATCGCTCAACTGCGATTTTAGCGGCGCGGTCGGGTGGATGCCGGACGATGTCCAGGAGCCGACGCCCTACGGGCAAACCTTCACCGACCCCCGGCCCTACCGGAAGCGGCGCTTCGTATTGCCCTTCGGTTCGATGGATCAGGACGAGGCCCATGAGGGCGCGATGCAGTTCGCCCGGCTTCATGGTCTCGCAAGGGATCTGATCTGCTGTCTCGACCCCGGAGAGCTCGCCCGTTTCCATACCTGGTCGATGCAGGGGCTCCTGGTCACCGGCAGCCACGACTTCACCCCACGGCCGCTCTTCCTGAACGGCCGGATGATGTGGGGCTTCACCTTCACCCTCCTCGAAAAACTCTGAGGCGCTGATGTTTGCGGATTCGGTCATGGAATCCTCGTCGACCACGGGGACCGGCAGCTACACGCTCGTCGGCGCGGTGGGCTACTCGCGCACCTTCGCCCAGGATTTTGCCGACGGCGACACGGTTGCCTATTTCGTTTCGAACCTCGCCAAGACCAAGTGGGAGTTCTGCACCGGAACGCTCACCATCGGCCCGCCGCGCACGCTCACGCGCGCGGTCAGGAAGAGCAGCAACGCAGGCTCGGCGATCGATTGGCAGGCCTCCGACGTCTACTACGTCTTCTCGATCGCCAGCGCCGATGCTCTCGCCGGCCTGCTGGCAGGCAACCTGGCGGCAGCCCGCCCGTGGTGGGTCCGCACCGGCGCTCGCTGGTGGGACCATGCCGCCGGTCTGGCCGTCTCGTGGATCGACCGGCTGGCTACCGGTGCCGCCTCGAACACCCGCATCGGCGTCTACGATGTCGTGAAGGACACGTATTTTGCCGACGGACGCCGGCCGTGGGCCGCCATTGGTGCCGCGAACAAGACGATCGCGGCCGCCGACATCGGTGGCATTTTCACCCAGAACAATGCCGCCGCCGATCGCACCTTCACGCTGCCGGCGCATGACGCCGCCGGTTTGGGACACGGCTTCAAGGTGGGCGGCCTCGGCCTCAGCTCCGGCCAGTATGGCATCGTACTGACACCGGCAGCCGGCGACGGCATCGACGGTGGCGCCGATGGTGCGACCAAAAGGATCCCGGGCGGCGTCCGCTTCGATGTGGAATGGGATGAGCCCGGCGACACCTGGCGTGTTTCCTACCTCAACTCGGTGCCAGCTCTGCGCACCGGCCGGCGCCAGACTGTCGCCGCGGGCCCGGTCTCGAGCGCTGGGCTGCCGACGTTCCTGCCCTCGACCAACGCCACACTCAGCCTGATGACGCAGAATGTGACTTCCGCGGCACGCTTCGTCGCCACGGCGGCCAACGGCTGGGACTGGCAGGGGCGGCCGAACGATCGCGTCGGCGTCAGCCTGGCGAACTTGCAATGGACCGGTCTCACGGCCAATCGCGCGGCCGCGACGCCGAACTTCCTTTATGTGGCCGTCGGCGCCGATGGCGCGCTGACGCCCGGCAGCACCATCCTCGCGCCGGTCTACCAGGAGGGCGGCACCCCCGGCACAGCCAATGGCCAGTTCACCTTCAACATCGGCGAGATGAAGGGCTATCTCGGCAACGGCAGCACGGCAGCGGAGGCCTTCGTCGTCATGGTCGGCGAGGCCGCCACGGATGGCAGCGGCGTGATCAGCACGGTCGCCTATGCCTACAACGGCCGCTTCGTCTCGGCCTTCACCACAACGCTTCCGGGAGCCGCCACATTCACCTCGGCGAACCACAACCTCGGCATCAAGCCGAACGTGGCCAAGTTCATCGTCGAGAACGTCACGCCGGAGCATGGCTATTCCGCCGGCGACCAGATCACCGAGGGGCACGCTTCGGCCTACAGTACGCTCTATATCCCGATGCCTGTCGTGACGACGTCGAACCTCATCGGCATTCAGCTGGGCCAGAGCGCTGGCTATGTCGTGACTATCCGCACCTCTGGCGTCACCACCGCGTCCGTGACCCCTGGAAGCTGGAAATACGCCTTCGTCGCCGATCGCGGCTGGGGCTGATCAATTTTGCTCAGTCCTGAGACCCTGCCCGGTAAGTACCAAAGGAACGGAAAGCCATGAGCCCCGAAGAGCGCGACCGGCTGGTGAAGGTCGAGCAGATCGTCGCTGGCCAGCAGGAGTCCCTGAGGTCCATCGAGCGCAAGCTCGATCACCTCACGAGCATTGCCGACATGGGCAAGGGCGCCTTGTGGCTATCGCTCAAGGTTGGCGGGATTCTCGCCGTTGCTGTGGCCGCGCTCTGGGCGCTGTTCGACAAGCTGCACAAGATCGGAGGCACACCATGAGCGACGCAATCGATAATCTCATCACCGACGTGATCCGCCGTGAGGCAGGATACTCGAACCATCCGGCCGACCGGGGCGGACCGACGAAGTACGGCATCACCCAGGCCACCCTCTCGTCATGGCGTGGCTATGCCGTGACCGCGGCCGAGGTAGAGGTCCTGACGATTCCGGAGGCGAGGCAGATCTACCGGACCGTGTTCTTCCGTGGTCTGGAGGGAGTGACGGATTCCAGGGTACTCGAGTTCCTGTTCGACTATGCCGTTAACAGCGGCACCGGCCGCGCGGTCAAAGCGCTGATGGTCGTGCTGGGCGCACAGAAGCTGGGCGCGGTCGACCAGGCCACGCTGTTCTGGCCGCTGATCTGCGAGCGCCTCGACAACTTCCTCCGCATTATCGGCAACGACCATTCCCAGGCCGTGTTCGCGACGGGCTGGGCCAATCGCATCACCGAGTGGTGGCGGCCAACGGGCACGCCGGTCGCTAATTTCTCCCTCACACCAGCGGACGCTGATGGCATCCACGTGAAAGGCGAGAAGGGCGATAGCATCAAGAAGCTGCAGGCCGCTCTTGGTGTCGTCGCTGACGGCGACTTTGGGCCCGTCACTGAGCGGGCCGTCGTTGCCTTCCAGAAGGCAAGAGGACTGACGGCGGATGGCGTCGCTGGCCCGAAGACCCTGGCCGCGCTCGGCATCACCCTGGAGGCCGCATGATGCCTCTTGTTCCCCTGCTGCTCGGCATCGCGCCCACGGTCGCCAGCTGGATCCTGGGCGACAGGACCGGCGGCGCGGTCGAGAAGGTAACCGGCATCGCGCGGGAGATACTGGGCACCGATGACCCTTCGGGTATCGAGGCTGCCATCGCACACGATCCCAATGTGGCTCTGCAGTTCAAGACGGCTCTGATCCTGGCCGAGGCTGACGCACGCCGCCAGCAACATGAGGAGGTGCTGGCCCGGCTGGCCGATATCCAGAGCGCCCGCAAGCAGACCGTTAAGCTGGCCGAAGCCCGGAGCCCAATCGCCTACGGCGCCGTCGTTGTGTCGACCATAGTGCTGCTGGGCTTTGCAGTTATGCTGTGGCTGGTCATCCGGGAGGAGGTGCCCGCTAACCAGCGCGACATGGTCACGCTGCTGCTGGGCACGCTGGCCGGAATGGCGTCGAGCGTCGTCGCCTATTGGGTGGGCTCGTCCAGCGGTTCGATGCAGAAGAACGCAGCGATAGAGAGGGCGATAGTCGGGAAGTAATACCCGTCGATATAACCAATGTGGTGACGATTGCCGCTTGCCGCACAGGCGAGGAGCTGATCAGGGGGGTGTGATGCACGATGAGTGCTCTTGCTGTGAGCTTTCAATGGGTCGAGCTATGCAGAACGCCATTCTACTGATCATGTCCATTTTCCTTGGCAGCCTGCTGGGTAGTGTGGCGAACGCCCAACCCGCTGCGGTGCCGCATTCAGAGCTGTCGCAAGAGCAATTCAACGCCTTGGTTGATGCCATCAGCAACTCGGTCACGGAGAAGCTGAGAGCACAGGGGAAGGGGCCGGCCGAGCAGGCCAAGTCCGAAGCCAAACCGGCTGCCTCCGCCAAGGGGGGGAAACCGCCGTCTGGACCCTCGGTCATCATCACCGCGCCCAAGGAAGGACCCAACGCCTTCGCCGTCTTCTTCAAAGATGCCGGTCGCGTTCTGCGGGCGGCGCCGGTCGTGCTCGACAAGATCGGCTCGATCCCCGAATTGCTGGACCAGCGTGGCCCGGGCAACCGGGGTGTCGGCAGCTATCTCGCGCTGCTGGGCGCGATCATCATCGTCGCGGTGGCGGCCGAGGCGGCGCTTCGCCTGCTGCTGGCGCCGCTGCGCCGGCGGCTGCTTGCGGCAGCACCGGCATCGTTTGGCGCGCGTTCGTTCGCCAGTCTGGCTGGCGTGGTCGTGCTCGACGGGTTGGGGGTCGCCGCCGTCTGGGGCGTCTGCGAGGGCGCTTCGGGCGCCTGGTTCAACGGCGCCGACGGCCAGAGCCGACTGGCCGTGGCGGTTCTTGCGGCAATCTGGACATGGCGGCTCTCGGTGCTGGCTTTCCGCGTCGTGCTGCAGCCCGACGCCCCGTCTGCACGGCTGTGCGATGCGGGCGACCGCGAGGCCGGGATTATGTACCGGCGCGTGTCGGTGCTTATGCTTGTGATATCGTGTGGGAGCTTGCTCACGGCAGTATTGCGCAACATCCAGACGCCACTTGAGGCAATTGCCAGCTACCAGGTGCTCGTTGCACTGCTGTTTCTCGGAGTTGCCTTGTGGATGGTGTCTGGCTCCCGGGAGGCGGCCCGCCAATGGTTGGGGGGGCTGGGGAAGGTGGCGCCCATGGTCGGCTGGATCGGCAACCGCTGGATTCCCCTGGCGCCGCTATTCATGATCGCGCTGGCTGCAGCGACGGTGTTCGGGGTGATCTCGGGGCGCTCTTTCGTTCCCCGGGCGATGCTGCTGACGCTGAACGTCGTCGTCGCGGTCCTGCTGTTCGAGACCCTGATGCAGGCCGTCGTTCGCCGCCTGGATTCGCAGCTTGCGGGGCGCACCGCGGCCAGCGACTACCCGAAGCTTCCCGACGTGATCGCGCGCTGCGTGCGGGTCGCGGTACTGATCGCCGCTGTCGTGGTCCTTGTCGAGAGCTGGGTCGTCCAGGTCTTGGGCCTGGTCAACGAGACCGAGTGGGACCAGCTAACCCGCTCGTCGCGGACCGCGGCCTTCACATTGTTTGTGGCCTACGTCGTGTGGGAGCTCTTCAAGTACGCGACAGAGCCCTACATGGAACGCAAGACCAAGGGAGCCGCCGAGGCAATCGCCGACGGGGACGCTGCTGGGCCGCCGGCATCTCGCATCAGCACGATGATGCCGCTGCTGCGGCGCACGGCCGCCGTGCTGATTGGCCTGGTCGCAGTGATGATCGCGCTCGAGGATTTCGGCGTGAACATCACGCCGCTGATTGCGGGCGCCTCTGTATTCGGCATCGCGATCTCGTTCGGCAGCCAGACGCTGGTGAGGGACATCGTCTCGGGCATCTTCTACCTGTCGGACGACGCCTTCCGAGTCGGCGAATACATCGACTGCGGCAAGGCCAAGGGCACGGTCGAGGGCTTCACGCTGCGGTCGATCAAGCTGCGCCACCAGAACGGCCAGGTGCATACCGTGCCGTTCGGCCAGCTCGGCCAGATCACCAACTTCAGCCGCGACTGGATCACCACGAAGTTCAACCTGCGCTTCGCACGCGACACCGACATCGAGAAGCTGCGCAAGGCCTCGAAGAAGATTGGCGCGGAAATCGCTGAGCTGCCGCAATTCAAGGACGAGATCCTCGCTCCGTTCAAGATGCAGGGCGTGGCCGACATCGTCGAGAATGCGCTGCTGATCCGCTTCAAGTTCACGGCGCGGCCGGGCAACCCGGCGGCGATCCAGCGCGAGGCCATGAAGCGCATGTTCAGCACCTTGCCGGGCATGGGCATCGAGTTCGCCAAGGAAGGCGCGACGGTTGTGCTGCATACAGTCGGGACGGGAGCCAGCGCCTCGACGGTGCCGCCTCCGGCGGAGCCGGCGAAGGCCGCTAGCTAGCCCGGATATCTCACGGAGTTGAGCAGCTTTGGGAGGATAGAGAGATGCACGTCGGTGCCGCTGATGGGGCGGGCCGGGAGCGTATAGGGGGTGCTATGGACGACTTCGGTCGTCCGCGCCGAAACGGAGTAGGTGACCGAGATGCCGACTATGCGCTGTGTGGCTCGTGTCAGCGCTGTGCGCCGAGGGCGGCATAGGCGAGCGCCCAGTCTCGCTGGCGGGGATGGCTCGATGCCATGCGATCCTGACGCGGCGGACGGAGACGCGGACCAGGGCGGTGACCTTGAGGAGTTCGAGACGGATCGTGCCGCAGGTGGCGTCGGCGAGCCTGGTCGCCTTGAGGCCGGCATGGAAGAGTCCTTCGAGCAGCACATAGCTCATGGAGGCGAACTACAGGCGGAGCTGGTCGGCCCGCATCGTCGCGGTCGAGGAGTGATCCCTTCGGCTTTGCTCAGGGCAGCTGCTTGATGATCCTGCGGCGATGAACGCGGCCCAGCGTTTTCTCGTGTTTCTCCACCAGCCACTTTTCGAAGCCGCGACCGCGATCTACGGACCACCCCTCCTGTCCAGCCAGGCCTTGGAATGGTCGCGCCAGCCGGTACTGCCTCGTGCTTGCTTAAAAATTTTACGTCTCTGGTGATCTTGATCCAGGTCAAAGCGTGGGATCGCATTTCAGTCGATGTGCTATTCCGCAGGTGACTTGGCGAGGAGTCGATCATGACCTTTCGGCAGCCGCGATGACGGACGCAGCAGCAACGTTCCCACCCTCCCACGTGCTGGTCGCGACCGATCTATCCGCGCGATCCGATCGCGCGGTCGAGCGGGCCTTGCTCCTGGCGAAGGCGACGGGTGCGGCCCTCACGATCCTTCACGTGGTCGACGCGGAACTTCCGCGGCAGACGGCTGACCGGCTGGTCGATGAGGCTCGTGAGTTGATTGGTGAGCATGTCGCAACGCTGAATGGCGCCGGAGTGATGGCGCCCGACATCAAGGTCGTGCTCGGTACGGATTACAAGGAGATCGAGGGCGTCGCCCGGAAGTTCGGGTGCGAGCTCATCGTTCTCGGCGTTCACCGCAACGAGACACGTGAACTCTTCCGGGGCACTACGGCGGAACGCGTCATCCGCAGTCGCGCGTGCCAGGTCCTGATGGTCAAGGCGAGACCGCAATTTGATTATCGCCGCATCATGGTGGGAGTCGATTTCTCCGATTGCTCGCGGCGCGCCATCGAATTCGCCGTGAAGTCGTTTCCAAATGCGGAGTTTCATCTAGTCCATGCGTTCGATGTCCCCTTCAAGGCTTTCCTGAGGAGCGAGGACACCCGCGAGGAAATTTCGAGGAGCCATGAGGAAGAGATGGAGCGGTTCATCAAAGGGGATTTTCCAGCACTGCTTCCTCTCTTGCAGGCGGTGCCGCCTCGCGTGTTTCCGGTCGTGAAGCAGGGACCTGTGCGCGACGTGATCGAGGATCAGGTGGATCAACTGAAGCCGGACCTTCTCGTTCTCGGCACTCACGGGCGGAGCGGCATCGCGCACGTCGTCATGGGAAGCGTCGCCGAGGATCTTCTAAGCTACCCGCCCTGCGACATCCTCGCCGTAAGGCCCTGACGGTTCGCTTGGCCATCAGTCGCGGTCGATCCGAAGTTTGCTCCGGGTAGGAACATCCGAGTGGTGCCGTTACCAGACAAGGAAAGGGCTTCCATGCGTTCGATTCTCGTCACCGTCGATGACACTCCGTCCGCCGTCGCTGCCAGGGGGCTTGCTGCGGCGCTCGCTCGCCGGTGCGGCGCCCAGGTGAGAGGCGTGACGGCGCTCGATGTCAGCGATCTCGATCGCGCCGAGCCGGTGCCGATTGGCGGCGTGCAGTATGCCTACGACCGCTTGCAGCATCGCAAGCAGCTCGCCGACGAACGGCGCGCAAGAATCGCCGAACTTCCGGACATGTTTCGGCGATCCCTGGCGGACGAGGGCATGGACGCCGAGTGCACCATGATGGAAGCGAACGTGCGCGACGGATTGCTTCGGATGATCGAGACGTGCGACCTCGTCGTCACCGGCCGGGATGCCGAGTTTCATCTCGAGGCGGTCGAGGGCGTGACGCCCCTCGTCCACCACGTCATCGCCAAGGGGTGTCGTCCGGTTGTGGTGACGGGTCCCCGGTGGATCGAGAAGGGGCCCGTCCTGGTGGCCTACGATGGAAGCGCGCCGGCCGCGAAGGCACTGCAGGTCGCGACGCTGATGGGGATCTTTGGAACCTCCAGGGCGTGTATTATGTCGATCGGACGGGAGCAGTCCGCCGCCCTGTCGGTTGCCGAACGAGCCGGTTCGTTCCTGGCGCTGCATGGGGTCGATGTGGACCTCGAGGCGGTCGCCACGAGCGAGAGCCCAGCCGATGTCCTGTTGCGGCGCGCTTCGGAAACGGGGGCTCGGCTGCTCGTCATGGGAGCTTTCGGTCATCGGGGATTCCGGGAGATTCTCTTCGGCTCCACGACACGGCACCTGTTCGACAGCGCGCCGGTGCCGCTCTTTATCTACCACTAGCGAGTGAAGGCCGGCCTCGCCGTTGACCCAGATCAAGGGCAGGCCCGCTGACATCCTCCAGAATTGCACAGTGTGTGAGATTGCGGTTCGGCCGATCTCCGCGCTCGGCTCAAACACCTGGAGAAGCGAAATGATCACGACCCGCAAGGCCTATATGCCGTTGGCAACCTATCCGGAAGCCGTGGACGATCAGGCCGTGTTGGCAGCTGCCGGTTTCGCGGTCTCGCTGGGCGCGACGCTCGACGTCACGACGTTCTCCGTCGACATTCCGCGCGTACCGTCACCGCTGGCCGGCCTCTTGATCGACGTTCCCGGTCTGGTTCAGGCGGCGGAGGACAAGAGCAGGTCGGAATGCAGCCGCCTTCACGACCTCTTAGGCCGGATCGGGGTTCCTCCCGCCGTGAACTGCTCGAGCAGGGAGGTCGTTCTGAGCGGGCTCCTCGATGCCGCTGCCGCCGAGGCTCGATACCATGACGTGGCGGTGCTTCCCTGGTCCCGGGAAGTTGCGTCGGCGCAACATCTGATCGAGGCCGTCGTATTCGGATCCGGTCGGCCGACGATTCTGGTGCCGAACGCCGCTCCACCGGCCGCCAGGCTGGACCATGTCGCCGTCGCCTGGGACGGCAGTCGGGTCGCCGCCCGCGCGGTCGGGGATGTCCTTCCGCTCCTGGCAGAGGGTGGTCGCGTCACGGTGTTGACGGTCCGCGATGAGAAGCCCCTGGCCGGGGCTGCTCTCGCCAGTCTCCTTGCTTCCTCGCTGGAGAAGCGGGGGGTCAAGGCCGATCCGATCGAAATCGCCCTCGGCGAAAGGACGATATCCCTGGGGTTGCAGGAGACTGCCCTAGCGCAGGGCGCACAGATGCTTGCGATGGGAGGGTTCGGCCATTCCCGCATCCGCGACTTCGTTCTCGGTGGCGCAACGACGGGCGTGTTCGCAGATCCTCGCCTGCCGGTGCTGCTCTCGCACTGACCCTCGAGGGAGTTTGCGACCATGTGGACGTCGACCTCGGGAGCCTCGGGTTCAAGAAAGGCGGATGCGCCCGAAGCATCAGGGGCCGGCAAAACGCAGTTCGACTTGAATCGCGGCTGGCATGCGCTGCAGCCGACCGAGTGCCTGGCTGCGCTGGAAACCCGAGCCGAAGGTCTGGACGCGGCCGAGGCCGCGCGACGTCTTGCGATCTGGGGACCGAACCGCCTGCCGCAGGGGCGGCGTCGCGGTCCGCTCCTGCGGTTTGCCGAGCAGTTTCACAACCTCTTCATCTATGTGCTGATCGCAGCGGGCGTCGTGGCGGCGGCGCTGGACCACACGGTCGATGCGCTGGTGATCCTTGCGGTCGTGATCGCCAATGCCGTGATCGGCTTCGTCCAGGAGGGGCGTGCCGAGAAGGCGCTCGAGGCAATCCGGGGCCTTATCGACCCGCGCGCCTCGGTGATCCGCGACGGCCATCGCCAGACCGTTCCCGCCGGCCAGGTCGTGCCCGGCGACATCGTGCTGCTCGAAGCCGGTGATCGCGTGCCGGCCGACCTGCGTCTCCTCAGGTCGCGCAACCTCCGGATCGACGAGGCGATTCTCACGGGCGAGTCGGTCCCGGTTGACAAGGCGGTCGGGCCGGTCGACGTCGCCGCGCCCCTGGGGGACAGACTTTGCATGGCGCATTCCGGAACATTCGTCACGGCCGGACTGGGGACGGGCGTGGTGATCGGCACCGGTGCGGCCACGGAACTGGGGCGAATCAGCGTGATGATCGGCGCCGTCGAACGGCTGGCAACGCCTCTCGTCCGGCAGATGGATCAGTTCGCGCGGCAGATCACCTTCGCGATCCTTGGCGTCTCGGGGCTCGTCTTCCTGTATGCCGCTTTCGCCCAGTCCTATGCGTTCGACGATGCTTTCATGGCGGTGGTGGGCCTGGCCGTTGCCGCCATACCCGAAGGCCTGCCGGCGGTCATGACGATCACGCTTGCCGTCGGCGTCCAGCGCATGGCGCGACGCAATGCGATCATCCGCCGTCTGCCGGCCGTGGAGACGCTGGGGGCGATCTCCGTGATATGTTCGGACAAGACGGGAACGCTGACCCGTAACGAGATGACGGTGACGGCCATCGTGACGGCGGATCGTCGGATCGCGGTGGAAGGCGTCGGTTATCGACCTGAAGGTGGGTTTGCGGTCGACGGCACCGCGGTTGATCCTGCCGCCGATCCCGTCCTCGAGGAACTCACGCTGGCCGCGCTTCTGTGCAACGACGCTGAGATCCGGCAGTCGGGCGAGGAGTGGATCGTCGACGGTGACCCGATGGAGGGTGCGCTCGTCTCGCTGGCCCGCAAGGCGGGACACGACACCACGGCGGCGCGGACGAGCTTCGTCCGGCGCGACGAGATCCCCTTCGATGCCCGACACCGCTACATGGCGACCCTGAACGCGCGCGATGGTCGTGGACCCGTCGTCTATGTGAAGGGTGCGCCGGAACGCATCGTGGAAATGTGTGCCTGGGCGGCCATGCGGGAAGGGGAAGCACTGATCGACCTGGATCGGTGGCGTCGCGAGATCGAGCGGCTCGGGGCCGAGGGCCAGCGTGTCATCGCCATCGCCCGAAGGATCATGCCGGGGCAGGCGGGCGAAATCGCGCCCACCAATGTAGAGGGCGGGCTCACGCTGCTCGGCCTGGTGGGGCTGATCGATCCGCCCCGGCCGGAAGCGGTTGCCGCCGTCGCCGAGTGCAGGTCGGCCGGCATCCGCGTCAAGATGATCACCGGCGATCATGCCTCGACCGCGCGGGCCATCGCACTGCAGCTCGGCCTCGCGGCCGATCCCGTGGCGGTCTCCGGACAGGAACTGGATGGCCTGGATGAAGGCGAGTTCAAGCGCCAGGCTCGCGATTCAACAGTCTTTGCCCGCACCAGCCCCGAGCACAAGCTTCGGCTCGTGGAGGCTCTGCAGCAGGACGGCTCCGTGATCGCGATGACTGGTGACGGCGTCAACGATGCGCCGGCGCTTAAGCGCGCCGACGTCGGTGTCGCCATGGGGGGCAAAGGCACGGAGGCGGCCAAGGAGGCGAGCGAGATGGTGCTCGCCGACGACAACTTCGCCTCGATCGTGGCGGCCGTCCGCGAAGGGCGCACCGTCTACGACAATCTCACCAAGGTGATCACGTGGACGTTACCAACCAATGGCGGCGAGGCCATGACGATCATCCTGGCCATCCTGTTCGGCCTGACCCTGCCGGTGACGCCAGTCCAGATCCTCTGGGTCAACATGATCACGGCCGTTGCCCTAGGCCTCACGCTGGCCTTCGAGCCCACCGAGCCCGGGGCCATGCAGCGGCCGGCCCGGCAGGCGGGGAGTCAAATCCTCTCCGGAAGGCTCCTGTGGCGCATCCTGTTTGTCTCCGGCCTGATGGTCGCCGGAACCTTCGGGATCTTCGCCTGGGCCGAAACCCGCAGCCTTCCGATCGAGACCGCGCGGACCATGGTGGTCAACACGCTGGTGGTGATGGAGATCTTCTATCTGTTCAGCGTGCGCTACGTTCACGGCACGTCGCTGACCTGGCAGGGTATGCTCGGCACGCGTGCTGTCTTGATCGGCGTCGCGATCGTCGCCGCCGCCCAGATCGCTTTCACGTACCTGCCGCCGATGCAGGCGGTCTTCGGCACGCGCGACATCTCCATCGGTGAGGGCGTGGCGATCATAGCGGTGGGCTTTGCACTGCTTGTCTGTGTTGAAATCGAGAAGCGCCTGTTCGCCCTGATAGCGGCGCGCGCGGCGGCGCGTGAATACCGGCTGCCCTATGTCTCATCGCGTGGCGGCTGAACAGCAGGAGCGGATTGGGGCGATTCCCGGCGCCGTTGGTCCACCCACTCGAACGGAAACACCCCATTGCCTCCGCCAGCGCAGCGGCCGCTCTCCCGTCAAGAAGAGCCTCCACCGTCGCCGGCGAGGAACTCATCGGCTCCTGCGCGATCAGTCGCCGTCGTCGTGGCAACCCTGGCAGCCGACATCCGCGTCGGCATATCCGTCGTAAGACTTACGTTCGCGGAGCCAGACATGTCACGATTGCTCTTCCTCGCCTGCGTGCTCCTTCTGTCGGTAGGAGGCGGTATGGCCCATGCGCAGCCGCCGCCTGCGACAGAGTCTGCCGCCGCCGCGCGAGCCCGTTGCGTGCAGCTGGTCGAATACTGGGATCGCTACAGCGCCGGCAAGGGCGAGGGTGGTGGCAGCATGGACATGCCGCGCAAGTCAGCCGTTTCCGACTGTGCGGCAGGCCGCACCGAAGCAGGCATTCGCACCCTGGAGGACCTCCTGCGCCGCAACGGCTATGCGTTGCCGCCTCCCTGAGCGACGCATGATCCGGCGTCGCGCCGTCCAGCGCTCTCTGCTGTTCCTGCCGGGTGCGCTCGTGGCCCCCCTCCCTGTGGCCTGGAGCCAGACCCGAGCCTTGCCTTCCCTGACCATCGACGACCTCTCCGATCCTGCCGGCCTGTCGGCAGTGGGCACACGCTGGAAGCTGGTCACCGACCAGGTGATGGGCGGTGTGTCGCGGGGCACGCTGACCCGAGAGACGGTGGCGGGACGTCCAGCCCTGGTGATACGCGGCGACGTGCGGCTGGAGAACAACGGCGGCTTCATTCAGATCTCACTCGATCTCGCCCACCCGGAGGCTCCGGGGCGCGGCACGCTCGATGTTCGGAGCTGGCAGGGGCTCGAGATCGATGTTTACGGCGCGCGGCAGCCCTACAGCCTGCACCTGCGCACCACCGACCTCGACCGGCCATGGCAGTCGTACCGACAGGAGTTTGCGGTGCAGCCCGTATGGCAGAGCTTGCGCCTGCCCTTCGCGGATTTCGTGCCCCATCGCACCGAGGCGCCGCTCGATCTGTCGCGTCTGCGCCGGCTGGGAATAGTGGCCATCGGACGCGCCTTCAGGGCCGACCTCGCCCTGGGCGGGGTTCGCCTCTACGGCTGAGCGCTTGGAGGCCGGCTCCCTGTCCAGGGGCCGTTTCTCCGCGCAGCGCGCCGTTCGATACCGGAACGCGGGGGCGATCGCCTTGACCAGCATGCTGGCGACGTGGGCGGCCGCGGCGCAGAGACCGTTGGATTTGGGATTCGCTTCCTCCGCCATCCACCGTCGAGCTGACAGTCTCTCCCGCTTCGGCGGACCCCTCGAAAGCCCAATAACCGAGGGCATTCCGAGTTCGACCTGTTGACTGGCCTCAGCGTCCTAGGGGTCGTTTGGCTCTCTCTATGGCTCATTCTCTCCAAAGCTGATGACTGCGGGATTTAGTACGCTTCTTGTAAAGCGCTGAAATAACTGGCGAATTTGGAGCGTAGCCTTGCGTGTTTCGAATGCGCAGGCGGTCGGTAGCACGAACTGAGAGCCAACTATGTGTGCTCGGGGCAAGGCCTTGGCGGCTTCAATGCCGTGTCGTGCTCGCTCCCTCGAAGTGATTCTTGATCGTAGCGGTGATCGTACCGCCGACGCCCAGGATCCAGCCCTCGACCTGCGCCACCGAGCGTTCGTCCGCGGTCAGTCCGGGATCTAGAAGAGCAGCAAGGCGTCCGTCTCAGTCGGCGATGGATACGGCCACCGCTCGGAGTGCCTGCTGGATCAGTTCAAGGCGGCGGTCACGGAGGATTAGCTGGCGGCCGAGGAAGCGGCCCGCAGAACGCAGATGGTACGTTCGTTCCAGCGCCGGTGGGCGATGCGCAAGTCCTTCCCCGAGGACATCGAACGGAAGCGTGTCGTTATCGCGAGGCCGACAAGCGGCCTGTCCGGCCGCTATAAGATGGGACATGGCACGCGATGGACTAACCGGCGAAGCTCAGGCAGTAGTCGCGCACCTGCTGCAGCGGGATGCGGGCGTGGCTCTGCACGATGATGAACTTGCCGCCGGGGTCGGTGCCATTCGGCAGCCTCACCAGGCGCTCGAAATCGTCGGCGCCCCAGACACAGGACTGTTCCGAGAACAGTTGCACATCCGACGTGTAACAGGTGTCCCACTCGGCGTGATAGTCGAACAGCGTGCCGCTGATCTCCGCGACGCTGGTGTAAAGCGAGTACTCGGTCCACGGCACATGGAACGGCTTGCGGGCCTTCCAGAGCACCAGCGAGGTCATCGCGTTCAGGTAACGACCGCGCAATTGGTCGAGGGTCATCCGGGCGAGGTCGCCATGCAGGATGTTCGGCGTGACGGAGAGGCCGTGGGACCTCGCGTCGTATGGAATGCCGATCACCTCCGACGCACTCTGCCACCACGGGTGATGCTGCTTAGGCTCCCAGCGGGACAGGGCCCGGTCATATTGAATGAAGGTCCGAGAATCGAAATCGCCGACGCAGCAGACGTCGGAATCGAGGGTGAAGTAGCCGGCAAAGCCCAGCACCGCCGGCACGTGTAGCTTCACGATCTGCTGCCGGTACCAACCGGTCATCCAATAGAACGAACTGAATGCCGGAAAGAAATCGCTTTCGCGGCGCACGGTCACTTCGATGTTGGGAAAACGCGGAAGATTGGACCGCAAAAGGTCTGCATCGCCATTGGGTGCGATGATCAACAGTTCGAAGGGCTTGCTGTCGCGCCAGTGCTTGGACAGCGACTCGATCAGCAGACCGGCACGCTCCAGGTCGCCCAGGCGCCAAATGCTGCGCAGAGCAAGCGGGAGAATTCCTTGTCTGATCTCAGAGAACATTCAGGTGCGCATTCTCCGAGAACCGAATATGGACGGTGTGGCTGTAAGGTCTGACAAGAAACGTGTGACCTTCAAAACGCCCACCATGTTAATCTTGCCGCTGGTTGCCATATTGATCTCGTTCCGATCGGTGGCTGCTGGCACGATAGCTCCTGCTTTTCAATTAGCGTACGACCTCCTTACGCTCCCGCCCAAGAAGATCAGCCAGCATCCGCGCGTATCTTTTCATGCGGCGCTGAAGCTTGATGGTCGGCTGGGCGAGGAAGCGCCGGTGGTCACGATTGTCTCGACTTACTTCCACCAGTCCATGTAGCGATAACAATGAGATGACGCCTCTCAAGGTACCGGTGTCGAATCCTGGCGTTTCGTACAGCTCCGCTAGTCGCTTGGGCCTACCGCGATCCTGCACTAACCAGCAAACGACCACCTGCGTTTCCCGGGCGTGGAAATGGGGAAGGTATTGCCCTTGCCAGGTCCGCAGGTCGTGCTCAGTCAGCATGTACAGGCGCCACTAACTTCGGCATTCACAATGGCTAGTTGGAGATGGCCCAAGTGGCCGGAGGCAATCATCTTGATTAGTAGCTATCAAAATCGCCTGCTAGGCTGCGCATCAGGGATAGAATGGCCAGCAGCCCGAGCGGAGAGATTTGTGATATCGCCGCTGGCCATTCCTGGACGCTCTCTTCCAGTCCCTTGCCCGGGGCATGGCAGAACAGAGACTGGACCGGGACGAAACACTGCCCAGCACCCTGATTACGATGCGGAACGTTTGGACATACAAGCCCCAGACGCAACCACTATGGATATAAGCTGGAGTGACCGGGAAAGATTTGGCTGCGACGCCGCACGCCCAGCCTATGGTCTTCGGGTAGCCAGCGACTTTGCACCTGACAATGCTGAGGCGCGCCGGAGCGCGGCAGTCCCGGAGCCCGCACGCGTATGTTGGACAAGGGCATCATCTTGACAGAATAGGGTGTTCCAGTACGTTCCACTCCACGCGGAAGAGTTCGCGGGCTGAATGCCATGCGACGCCGAAGGAGCAACCGCCCCGGAAACTCTCAGGCACCAAAACCGCGCCTTTGTGTACGTCTCTGAAAAGCGGAGCCCACAGGCTCCCGCCGATGGTGTAAGCGGATCCGGCCGGTGAGCGGCTGGGCGCGATGCTCTCAGGCCAATGACAGAGGGGGCTTCTGATCCGCCGCAGGCGGAAGGAGAAGCCGTATGTCCGTTTCCGAAAACCTCAACGTCGCCGTCATCGGCGGCGGCATCACTGGCGTGACCACCGCTTACAACCTGGTCAAGCGCGGTGCCCGGGTCACGCTGTTCGACCGTCACCCCTACACGGCGATGGAGACCTCCTTCGCCAACGGCGGGCAGCTCTCGGCCTCCAATGCCGAAGTCTGGAACAGCTGGGCGACCGTGTGGAAGGGCCTGAAGTGGATGACCACGCCTGGCGCACCGCTGCTCGTCAATCCGCGCCCCTCGTGGCACAAGATCTCGTGGATGCTGGAGTTCATCGGCTCGATCCCGAAGTACGAGGAGAACACCGTCACCACCGTGCGGCTGGCGATCGAGGCCCGCGCCCACCTGCTTCGCATGGCGGCCGACGAAGGCATCGACTTTGACTGTGAGAAGCGGGGCATCCTTCATTTCTACGAGAACAGGAAGGACTTCGAGGCGGCTGCCCGCGTGACCGCGCTCCTCGCGAAGGGCGGGCTGGAGCGGCGCGCGGTGACGCCATCGGAGATCAAGTCGATCGAGCCGGCGCTTCGCGGAACCTATCACGGTGGGTTCTATACCGAAAGCGATTTCACCGGCGACATCCACAAGTTCACTAATGGCCTGGCCAAGGCCTGCCAGCGCCTTGGCGTGACGATGCGCCTGTCCGACGAGGTACTCTCGGCCAAGGCAAGCGACCACGGCGTGACGGTCATCAGCCAGTCGACCGAGCCGCATCTGGAAAATACCGCGCCGGCGACCGAAGTGCATGTCTTCGACCGGGTCGTGGTCTGCGGTGGCGTGATGTCGCGAAGCCTCGCGCGAATGCTCAACGACCGGGTGAACATCTACCCCGTAAAAGGGTATTCCATCACGGTCCAATTGCAGGATAAGTCCGACGTGGAAGCCGCACCCTGGGTGAGCCTGCTCGACGACGCCGCCAAGATCGTCACCAGCCGTCTCGGCCCTAACCGCTTCCGCGTCGCTGGTACCGCCGAGTACAACGGCTACAACCGTGACATCCGGGCCGAACGTATCGACCCGCTGATCCGCTGGTGCCGGGCCCATTTTCCTGGCATGAGCACCCGCCAGTCTGTGCCGTGGACGGGCTTACGCCCGATGATGCCCGACATGTTGCCGCGCGTTGCCCGCGGCAGAAGCCCACGCGTCTTCTACAATACCGGCCACGGACACCTCGGCTGGACACTCTCGGCCGCGACGGCCGAGGCGGTCGGCGCGCTCGTCACGGCGCGCGCCAACGCGTGAGCTGTACCCGACTAATTATTGGAACGGGTGCGGCTGGCGGTCGAACCAGCTGGCCGTACTGACAGTTCCTTAGGTTTTCGGATCATCGATTAGCTGAAGAGATTGGCCTCCGAGAGGGGGCTAGTCGATACCAATCGTGCGCGCGAAGGCGGAGCGAACTGCCTTCAAGCATAAGTGCCTGCGTTCCTTTCAGGGTAGCTCTCGTACACATGTTCGAAAAGCGCGGAACATTTCTGTGCGAACAACGGGCGGTCATAGGCTGCGGGTAGCGTGTCGAGTGTATCCTCGATCGCCAGCTTCAACGTCGATCGCGCCGCCGACTTCTGGCGCCAATTAAGCACCAGCAGGTCCTTCAGCCGCGCGAGCAGCTCTTTGGCGACCTTCTTGACCTCGCCGCGCTCGGCGGTGGTCAACTTCGGCGCGGGCCGCGTCAGGATGTCGAAGATCACCAGCTCTTCTTCGCTGAGATTCTCGCGCACGTGGCGCTCCTGCTCGTCGTCCAGGCTGTTCGACAGCTTGAGCAGTTCCTCGAAGAGTTGCTCGATATTTCGGCTGCCGTTGTTGTAGCTCTCGATCAGCGCCTCGAACTTCTCGGCGAAGTCGGCGCGGGTGCGGTTCAGGCGAACGAGCTTCTCCAGTTTCGCCGCGATAGCCGCCTTGAGGGCCTCGAGGTCTGTGTTCTTGTGCTTGGATTTCTTGAACCGCTCGGCCAGTGCCTCGAAGTTGATCTTCGACAGGTCGATCGCCGGCGGGCCGCCTTCGCGGATCTGCAGGCCTGTGATGGAATCGTCGAGTAATTCTCCGATCTGCTTCAGGATGGTGGCGATGTCCGGCGGGTTCGGGCTGAGCTTGGCGCGGATTACGCTGGCGAGCGTGGCGATGCCCGCGACGCGCAGCGAGAACTCGATCGCCGCAGAGTCCGGCTTCACGGCGCGGTAGAGCGTGCCGACGAACTTCTCATGGCCGAAGAACTCCCGCCGCAGGGAATCGGGGCCGATCAGCGCATCGATGGCGTTTTCGATGGCCGAGAGGCGCTCCATACCGCCGATAGGCAGGGCCTCCATCGCCGCGAGATCGACGCCGTGGCTTGCACAGAATGCCGTCGCTGTCGCGATCGCCTCCCGCAGTTCCACGGCCAGCTGCGCCTTGTCCTTGACCGGGTTCGTTCCGCCCTTGCCCGCACCGTAGATGGCCAGCGCCTTTTCCAGCGAGGCGAACACGTTGGCGTAGTCTACGATCACGCCGCTGTGCTTGCCGGGAAAGACGCGGTTGGCGCGGGCGATGGTCTGCATCAGCGTGTGGTTGCGCATCGGCTTGTCGAGGTAGACCGTCGAACAGCTCGGCGCGTCGAAGCCCGTCAGCCACATGGCGCAGACGAAGACCAGGCGCAGCGAGTCAGTCGTGTCCTTGAATTTCTCATCTAACCCCGGCTGGGACTCGTTCATTCGCTTGCGGTGCGGCTCGATGTCGAGGCCGAGCTTTTTCATCTGCTCGATCTCGTTCTGGCCGGGCGAGACGATGACCGCCATGTCGGTCGCGGTCAGCACATCCAGCCTCTGTCGCAATACCGCCCGCTCGGCCTTGGCCAGGTCGTGGCGTCCCAGCTCCTTCTCCACCCGCGCTATCTCTGTCGCCCAGTGCTTCTTCACCTTGTCGTGCATTTTGAGCGCGGTGGCCTTGTCGATGGACACCACCATCGCCTTGCCCACGAACCCACGCCCGAGGAAGTGCCGCACGATGTCCTGCGCCACCGTCTCCAGCCGGTCATCGCGGGTGATCAAGTGGTATTGCCGCCCCAGCACCTTTTCGAGCTTCTCCTCCTGGTCGGCGTCGAGGTCGGCCTCCTCGATCAGGCGGTAGATGTCGTCGTTGAGGTCGGGGTTGATCAGTTCCAGCTCTGGCGTGCGGTTCTCGTAGAACAGAGGTACCGTCGCGCCGTCCTCCACCGACTGCTGGAAGTCATAGATCGACACGTAATCGCCGAAGACCTCCTTGGTGCGCTCTTCGCCTGCGATCAGCGGCGTGCCTGTAAAGGCAAGGAACATCGCTTTGGGCAACGCGGCGCGCATGTTCAGCGCCAGCGTGTCGTATTGGCTGCGGTGCGCTTCGTCGGTTAGCACGATCACATCCGAGCGGTCGGTCAGGGCCTCGGGCGTCCGGAACTTATGCACGAGCGTGAAGACGTAGCGGTGGTTGCCACGCAACAGTTCGCGCAGATGCGCCCCGTTGGCGGCATGGCACTGGTCACCCTCGGCCTGGCTCACGGCGCCCACGGTCTTGAAGGTCTTGGCGATCTGCTCGTCGAGTTCCACCCGGTCGGTGACGACCACGAAGGTCCAGTTGCCTGCGAGCTTCCTCAGTACCTTCTGCGCAAAGAACACCATCGAGAAGCTCTTGCCACTGCCCTGGGTCTGCCAGAATACGCCGCCGCGCCCGTGGCCGAGCTTGCGGGCCTCCAGCATCGAGGCGATGGCGTTGTTGACGCCCAAGAACTGGTGGTTCTGGCCGAGGATCTTAACCAGTCCGGCCTTGTGCTCGGAAAACAGCGTGAAGTTCTCCACGAGGTCGAGCAGGCGGGTCGGGTCGCAGGTGCCGCGCAGCATCACCTCCAGCGACACGCGGCGCGGCTCGTCCTCGCGCTCGATGCGCTTCCACTCGAAGAACCGCTCCCAGTCGGCGGTGAGAGAGCCGACGCGGCTGTCGGTGCCGTTGCTGGCGATCAGCAGCGCGTTGAACCAGAAAAGCTGGGGGATCTGCTGCTTGTAGTGGGTCAGGTTCTCGTCGAAGGCCGCCCGCGCCGGCACGCCGGGCTTCTTGAGTTCAATAACCACCCAGGGCAGGCCGTTGACGAAGCTCACCAGGTCGGGCCGGCAGGTGTAGAGGCTGCCCACTACGCTGAACTGGCTGACCAGGAGGAAGTCGTTCTGCTCCGGCCGCTCCCAGTCCACCACGCGCAGGCGCTCTGTCTTCTGCCCGCCGTGCTCGCGATCGGGGATGGAGACCGGAATGCCCTCCTTGAGCAGCCGATAGATCTCGCGGTTGGCAGCCTCCAGGCTCATAGCCGAGCGGTCGCGGGCAAGGTCGTCGATGGCGGTCTGGATCGCCTCGGCGGGCGCGGCGGGGTTGAGCTTCGTGAGCGCCGCCCGCAGGCGGTCTATCAGCACCACCTCGCCCTTTGTCTCGCGCCCGAGCGTCCCGCCTGCGCCGAAGGTTTCGTCGTGAGCCGACACCGTCTTCCAGCCGAGCGCCGAAAACAGCCCGATGGCGGGTTGTTCGACGAGCTGATCTTCGGTGTAGGCGTGGGAACTCATGCGGCAAGGGTCTCCACGTCAATCTGGCCGGAGAGCAAGCGCGGTAGCAGCAGGTCGCGCGTGCGGCGGAGATTCTGGATCTGAAGCGCCAGCACGCGGCTCTGCTTCAGCATCGCACCCGCAATTTCCTGGAACTGCTTCTGCAACGGTCGCGGCGGAATGATGACATTCAGGCAGTGAACATTATTGCGGTTAAGTGTGGGAACGGCAGCGCCGGAATTGAACTGCCTTAAGTCGATCGACGAGAGCAGATAGTAAGCGTAAAGCGGCTCCGCTTTTGGAAACCCCTTTGCCCAAAGCGCAGTATTCAGTGGCCAGAAGTCCTCTTGCACATAGACCACCTCGCCGATCGTGCCAGAGCGGCCAGTCACAACGCCGGGGGCTTTGACTTTCGCTTCGTTGTGAAAGCCGGTGACACCGGTTGCTGCGTAGATCGGAACGTCACCACCGGATCGATCGGCTTTCGGTAGATCGAATCCACGTTGAAGCACGAGAACATCATCCAATCGGCCCACTTCCCACCCTTGTGGGATCTCGCCGAGCGGCGACTGGACGCGGAGGCCTGATTCGTGGCCGGGGAAGCGGAAGTGGACGAACCATTCGCGGTAGAGGGCGCGGGCCATCGCCTCCAGAATCTTGATGCGCCGCTGGCTGTTCTCGATCAGCTCGTCGTACGCTGACAGGATGCCCGCGATGCGGCGCTGGATAGGTATTGGCGGTACAGGGACTTCGAAGTTCCGTAGAATGTCCAAGTTGATGTGTGGAACGCCCGCCGCGAACGCGAGATTCTGGATTGCCAGAACGGTATCGGCCGCTGAGAAGAAGTAGTAGAGGAAGAAAACATCGACCTGATCTTGGGCGGGCGTCAGCTTCATCTGGCTTTGTGAAATCACGAACCGAGAAATTGGCGAATTGAGCGGGATCATCCCGACCTGGCCGATTGTCCCTCGCTGCGTGAAAATCAAATCACCCGGATGCGCGTTGTTCGCGCGCAGCTCGTCGGCCTTTTCCTCGGAGACGTAAACAAAGTCATCATAGGAAAAGCCATAAGAGCCGGACAAATTTGTTCCGCGAATCACCGGCACGCCCGATTCGCTGTAGTGCTTTCTAGAGAGCTTTGAGCCGAACGGGCCACCGTTCAGCGCCCAGCGTTTCTTCGCGGCAACATCAACGAGCTTTGTTTTGCGCCACGTTGCCATCATAGCGCCTCCAGAATCCCCGCTACATTGGCAGCGATGGTCTGCTCCAGCATCCGCGCCTGGGCGTTGAAGGTTTCTAGTTCCTCGTTGAGCGTTTCGAGCTTCGCCTTGAAGTCCTCATCGCTCACCTCTTCGCCTGGCGCGACGCCGACATAGCGGCCGGGGTTGAGCGACCAGGCCTGCGCTTCGATCTCCTTGAGCGTCGCCGCCCTGCACAGACCGGGCACGTCGGCGTAGGCGGGCTTCTTGCCGAAGATCTCCGAGAGCTTGACTGCTGTCTCATCGCCACCCACGGTCAGGTCAGGCGCTTCGCCGCGATAGAGCCGCACCAAGTTCGCAATGAAGCCGATCTGCGCGGCAGTCCAGTCGCGATGGGCGCGGTCCACCTGCCGGTAGATGTGGCGGGCATCGATGAAGAGCACCGTGTCGGCGCGCTTGGTCTTGGCCTTGCCCCGGTCGAGGAACCAAAGCGTACAGGGCAGCGTCACCGTGTAGAACATGTTGGGGCCGACGGCGACCATAACATCTACCGCGCGCGCTTCGATCAGCTTCTGCCGCAGCTCCTGCTCACTTGAGCGGGCGTCGGAGGCCGAGTTGGCCATGACGAAGCCGGCCCGGCCCTTGGCGTTGAGGGCCGAGTAGAAAAGCTGGATCCAGAGGTAGTTGGCGTTGTCGGTCCGCGGCAGGCCGAAGGGGAGGCGGCGGCCGACGCCGACCATGTCCTTGAGCCGCTCCTTGTCCACCGCGTTGACGTTGAAGGGCGGATTAGCCATCACAAAGTCGAACTGGCCAGTCGCGGCGTGCGGGTCGTCGTAGTAGCTGTTGACGTTGCCGCCGTGACGGATGTCGCCCTCAAGGCCATGCACAGCGAGGTTCAGGCGGGCGAGGCGGCCGGTCTCGTCGGTCTTCTCGACACCACAGATAGCCAGCTCGGCAGCGGGGTTCTTGTGATGCTCCGCCACGAACCGGGCCGACTGCACGAACATGCCGCCCGAGCCGCAGGCGGGGTCAAGGATGCGGCCGTGGTAGGGTTCGATCACCTGTGCGAGTAGCTGGACGATGCTGGCGGGGGTGTAGAATTCGCCGCCGCCCTGGCCCTCGCTCATCGCGAACTCGCCCAGAAAGTATTCGTAGATGCGGCCGAAGGCGTCGAAGTCGAGCGTTGCCGGGATTTCGGAGATCTTCTTCAAGAGCTCCTTGAGCAAGGTGCCGGTAAAGAGGTTGAAGGTTTTCGGCAGCACGCCGGCAAGCGTCGGGTTGTGCTTTTCGACCTCGCGCATGGCCGCGTTGACCTTGCCGCCGACATCGGCCGCCTCGGGTAGCGTCAGCAGGTAGTCGAAGCGCGCCTCAGGGGCGAGGTAGAGCACGTTATTGGCATGGTAAGCGGCCGGTTCATCAACGCGACTGCCGCGACGGGAGGAAGTGCCAGCCATTTCGAGCTTGGCTCGCTGGGTGGCGAATCGCACCTCGGCAAAACGCAAGAAAATTAGGCCCAGGATTGGGCCGGAGTATTCCTGGGCCTTGAGGCCGGAGTTGGCGCGGAACTGATCCGCGGCGTCCCAGAGGCGCTTTTCGAGCGAGGTGGAGGCGGCGTCTTTCTCGGAAGGAGCGATCCATTGCATCAAGGAATTCCTACGTAGCTACTTTATCATTACGCCTTCGTCTGTTCCCACGGGTCGATCACTGGAACGCCGCAGCCTTCGTAGTCGCCGGTGTTTCGCGTGGCCACGCTGGCGCCATTGGCGCGGGCGATAGCGGCGATCTGGCAATCGAACTGGCTGATGGGGCGGCCGGCGGCGCGACGCTCGGCGGCGATGGCGGCATAAGCGCGTGCGGCTTCGCGATCGAAGGGCAGGATGCGGTCGCGAAAATCTTCGTTCAGAATATCGTCGATGGCGGCGCCGATTGTGGCGCGGCGGCGACCGGCCGGAAGGATCGCCACGCCATAGTGGAGTTCGGCTTCGCCAACGCTCGTAAAGTAGACGCTCGCGCCATCCTGGGCGGCGAGCCACGCCTCGACCCGGGGCGCCGGTATCGGTCGCAATAGTTCGGACAGCACGTTTGTGTCGAGGACGATCATGCGCGCTTTCCGGAGAGGCGGGGCGGGGCACGCATCTTGTCTCGCGGCGGCAGATCGAGTTCCACGCCGCCGAGCGGCGCCATGCGTGACCGGATAGCAGCGGCCAGGTTGCGACGCGGTGCGGCTTCCGTCACGACCAGCCGAAGGATGGCCCGTGCTTCCTCCTCCATGGAACGCCCGTGTTCGGCGGCGCGGATGCGAAGGCGACGCTTCAAGTCGTCTTCAAGGTTGCGGATCGTGATACTGGCCATAGTGCACCTCTTGATCTGCAATATTAGGCGTTGATTTCAATGAAATCAACCGACCATCGCCCGCTCTGCATGTCCTTCAGTGCGTCAGTATTGACTGGCAATGGCGCGGCTTTCTAGCCGCCTTCGCTGCGCCACCCACTCCACCGGGAACACCCCCATCGCCTCCGCGAGCGTCGGCACTGCGCTCGCTCGCCCATCGAGTATCGCCTCCACCGTGGCCGGCGCGAGCAGCGTCAGCCGGAGCACGCGTGAGACGTAGGACGGATTGATCTTCTCGGCCTTGGCAATCTCGCGGATCGTAGCGTACCGGCCGGTCTCCAGCATCCTCTGCCACCGGAACGCCCGGGCGATCGCTTTCACGAGCGTGCTGTCGACGTGGGGCGCGGCAGGTGGCACCGGCGCGCCGTTCGGCGCCAGGACCAGCTTCCGACCGCCCCGCTTGCGCACGGCGAAGGGGACCTTGATGGTGACGACGGCGGGTTCTTGCCGCGGCATCAGGCAGCCCTCCGGAGATCTCCCAGTTGCTGAACCACGTGGCCGAGCCCCTGTGTCCGGAGCTGGAGCTCGAGCCCGTCCGTCTTGAGGTCGATGCGCTTGACCAGCAGCTGGACGATGCGTGCCTGCTCGGCGGGGAAGAGCTCCTCCCAGAGCGGATCGAGCCGCTCCAGGGCCTCCCGCACCAGTCCTTCCGACAGTCCGTCGGCTTGGGGCCCGGC